>WNES01000142.1_pt1 | contig 52394 bp, 46 predicted proteins | sample 5399931 | NCBI WGS metagenome assembly WNES01 (sample SAMN13153332, study PRJNA577476) | soil metagenome | isolation source: 20 cm grassland meadow soil 2 days after 3rd rain plot 5 | place: USA:California | collected 2015-11-11
GTAGGTGATGCGCCCGCCGTCCGCCAGGTAGTAGTCGCCGTAGTCGTGGCCGAATTCCTGCGACGCGAACGAGTTGAGGAGCGGCGCGATGACCGCGGCGTCGCCAACGTCGCACACCTCGCGATACACGATCACCTCGAGCGCGCTCCGACCCCGCCGGTCCACGGCGCTGAGGGCGCCCTTGGCGCGGTGGTCCGCGAACCCGTAGCTCGCGCGGGCGCGCAGCTCGCGCCGCTCGCCCCCGCCGCGCACCACCAGCCCCGCGCCCGCCGCGAGCCCCTCGACCCGGTTCGCGTGCAGCAGGTCGGACACGCCCCGTACGCCCAGTCGGCGGCCCTTGAGACCGGTGAGGATGCGCCGGCCGGCGATCTGCTCCACCTCCGCGCGCACGCGCTCCAGGTCGTTCTGGCGCACCGGCTCGGCGATGTCCTGGAGCGCGGCGCCGAGCGGCTCCTTCCAGGGAAAGGAATCGCGCTCGGCCTTCGGTAGGAACGTGATCTCGTCGCCCGCGAACCAGCTGTTCGCGAGGCCGAGGTTGAGTACGTAGCCGTCGATCTCCCACCGGGCGCGGATGATGCCGCGCACCGGCACGTCGAGCCACGTCGCGCGCCGCCGGATCTCGATCTCCTGCCGGTAGGGCAGCCAGTAGCGCCGCTCCCACAACGCGTTGTCGAGCACGATGCTCACGTCCTCGAGCTCGGCATCGAGATAGGAGCGCGGCGTGAAGTTGAACGCCATGCGCACCAAGTCCGCGGTCTCGGCGTCCAGATACAGGGTACCGACGATGCGGGGGAGGCCGAAATCCTTGGGACGCACCCGCAGGGTAACCACCCGCACCTCGCGCTCCGGCAGCATGATGGTGGTCGTGTCGCCCAGCGCGAAGTCGTAGATGTCGGGGCCTGCCGGAGAGAGTGGGTGCGGCACGTCCCGCACCTCGTCGCCTTCGCCCAGGCGCATGGCGGCGCCGAAATTGTTCTGGATGATGCCGAGATGATCGCGGTGGTAGTTGATGTCGGTGGGGAGCTGCGTCTGGTCGCGCCACCCGATCACGCGCTGCTTGCTGCTCGCCGGGGCCCTCCAGTACACTTCCAGCTCCAGTTGGTCGGCCTTGACCAGCCGCGGCGGATCGGCGAGCCCCTGGCCGAATGCCCCGAGGAAGAAGAGGAAGCCATGAGCCTGGGCCTTGTAGTCGTGGAGGGAGGAGTCGGCCACCGCACCGCCGCGGCGCAGGACGGCGCGGCGCGCCAGCGCGAGCGCCGCATCCGAGTTCCACGCCTGCGCGGCGACGGGCGCGGGACGGAGGAGCACGCCGAGGGCGAGAACGGCGAGCACCGGGCGACGGTCCATGCCGGGTGTACCCCACTGCGCGCCGGATGAGCGACCCCCGCGCCGATTTCCTCGCCCGCTCCGAGCGGGGCGGGATCGTCCCCGTGCTGCGCGAGGTGGTGCTGGACGGCGACACACCGCTCGCGGCATTCGTGAAGGTCGCCCGGCCGCCGTTCGGGTTCCTCCTCGAATCGGTCGTGGGCGGCGAGCGCTGGGCCCGCTATACCTTCCTCGGCACCGAGCCGCGCGAAGTGTGGCGCTACCGGGCCGGCAGCCGCGCCGTCGAGCGCTGGACCAAGGCCACGGGCTGGCAGGGCGCGGGCCAGACCGAGGACCCGATCGGCCACCTGGCCCAGCGCCTGCGGGCATTGCCTGCCGCACCGGTGCCGGGCCTGCCGCGCTTCACGGGCGGCGCCGTGGGCTACCTGGGCTACGACCTGGTGCGCACCGTCGAGCGGCTGCCGCGCCCGCCTGCCGACACGCTCGACCTGCCGGATGCGGTCATGATGATCGCGGACACGCTGGTCATCCTGGACAACCTGTTCGGGCGTGCCATCGTCGTGGCCAACGTCGAGGTGCCGCCGCGCGCGGGACCGGCCGAGCGGCTGCGACTGTACGACGCGGCGGAGGCGCGGCTGGACGACATGATCGCGCGCCTCGGCCAGCGGCACGAGCTCGCGCCGCTCGCGCTGCGGAACGGCCTGCCCCCCGTCGCCACCGAGTCACGCTACCCGCGCGACGCGTTCGAGCGCGACGTGGCGCGGGTGCTCGAGTACGTGGCCGCGGGCGACACGTTCCAGACGGTGCTGTCGCGCCGCCAGGAGGTCCGCGGCGCCATCGACCCGCTGCTCCTGTACCGCTATCTCCGCGCCCTCAATCCCGCTCCGTATCTCTTTTACCTCGCGCTCGACGACGTCGCGCTGGTCGGCAGCTCGCCGGAAGTGCTGGTCCGGGTGGAGGGGAGCGAGGTCACCGTCCGGCCCATCGCCGGCACCCGCCCGCGCGGCCGCACCCGCGAGGAGGACGACGCGCTCGCCCACGAGCTGCGCGCCGACGAGAAGGAGCGCGCCGAGCACATGATGCTCGTGGATCTGGGGCGGAACGACGTGGGGCGGGTGGCGCGGTTCGGCAGCGTGCGCGTCACGGACCTGCTCACCATCGAGCGCTACTCCCACGTGCAGCACCTCGTGAGCGAAGTGCGCGGACAGCTGCGCGACGGTTACGACGCGCTCGACGTGTTCAAGGCCTGCTTTCCCGCGGGCACCGTGACGGGTGCGCCCAAGGTGCGCGCCATGGAAATCATCGACGAGCTCGAGCCCGAGCGGCGCGGGCCCTATGCCGGCGCGGTGGGGTACGTCGGCTGGGGTGCCGCGAATCTGGACACCGCCATCGCGATCCGCTGCGCGCTGGTGCGCCGGGACCGGGTCGTGGTGCAGGCTGGCGCCGGGATCGTGGCCGACTCGGATCCGGCACGCGAGTTCCGGGAGACCGAGGACAAGGCGCAGGCCGTGCTCAAGGCGTTGGCGCTCGCCAAGGCCGGAGGGTGAAGTATATTTGGCGCCTGTGTTCAAGCTGCTGAGCACGACGGGCGAGCAGTCGATCGACCTGCAGCCTGGTCGTAACGTCGTCGTCGGGCGCGCCGTGACCAGCGACGTCCCGATTTACGACCCCACCATTTCCCGCCGCCATGCCGAGGTGTCCCTCACCGACGGCGGCGTGAAGGTCAAGGACGCCGGCTCCTCGAACGGGACCTTCCTGAACGGCGCCCGCATCACCGAGGCGATCGCCGTCGAAAACGACGTCATCACCTTCGGGAAGGTCGCCTTCCGCGTGAAGGAGGTCAGCGCCCCCGCGGCGCGGCCGCAGGTGGTGCCGTCGGTGTCGGCCGAGTTCACCGGTGCGAAACCGGCGGGCGGCACGATCGTGCGCCAGCTGCCGGTGAGCGTGTCGGGCGGCGTCCCGGCGATCGTGACCGCCGCGCCGTCGGGGGCGTCACACCTGAAGGTCAGCGCCAAGTCGCTCGAGGAGCTGCGGGAGAAGAAGCTCGAGCTGTTGCTCGAGATCTCGAAGGAGCTGTCCAAACAGCAGGAGCTCGATCGGCTGCTCGACAAGGTCGTCGAGTTCACGTTCCAGGTGATGAACGTGGACCGCGTCTCGATCCTGCTGCTCGAAGCCGCGACGGGCGAGCTCGTGCCGCGGATCTCGCGCGGGCGGACGGCGCAGTCGTCGGCCTCGAAGCACGTGCCGCAGTCGATCGCCCGCAAGGTGGTCGAGGACCGCGTCGCCATCCTGTCGGACAATACGGCGGCCGACGAGCGCTTCAAAGGCAAGTCGATCCTCATCCAGAGCGTGCGGAGCGCCATGTGCACGCCGCTCATGGGAACCGACCAGAAGGTGCTCGGCATCCTCTACGTGGACAACCTCACCGCCACGCACTCGTTCTCCGACGACGATCTCAAGTTCCTGATCGCCTTCGGCTCGCTCGCGGCGGTGGCGATCGAGAACTCGCAGCGCTCGGAGCAGATGCGCCGCGAGGCGCTGGTGCTCTCGAACTTCCAGCGCTACTTCTCCCCCAACATCGCGCAGGTCATCGCGCAGCAGCAGGATGCGGGCCGGCTCCCGAGTGAAAAGCGACCGGTCGTGATTTTCTTCTCCGACATCCGTGGCTTCACGCCGATGTCGGAGACGATGAGCCCGGACAACATCGCCACGCTCCTCACGGAGTATTTCACCGAGATGGTGGAGCTCGTGTTCGAGCACGGCGGCACGCTCGACAAGTTCATGGGCGATGCGATCATGGCGTTGTGGGGCGCGCCCATGGCGCACGAAGACGACGCCGATCGCGCCATGCACTGCGCGCTCGATCAGCTCGAGGCCCTGGAGCGGCTCAACACGAAGTGGAAGGAGCAGGGCCGCCCGGAGCTCGGCATCGGGATCGGGATCAACTTCGGGGAGGTGTTCGCCGGCAACATCGGGTCGGACCGCCGGCTGGAATACACGGTGATCGGCGACGCGGTGAACACCGCGTCTCGACTCTGCTCGAGCGCCGGGCCGAATGAGATCCTGATCTCGGAGCCGTTCTTCGCGCAGCTGAAGGGGCCCCCGAAGGTCGAGACGCTCGACCCGATTCAGGTCAAGGGGAAATCGAAGAAGCTCCCGGTCTACCGGGTGAAACGGTAAGGCACCCCGAACCGCTCCAGCAGCTCGAGCGCCAGCCGCAGCGGCAGGCCCATCACCCCGAAGAAGTCACCGCGGATCCCCTCGACCAGCGCCGCGCCCTTGCCCTGGATCGCGTAGGCGCCGGCCTTGTCGAGCGGCTCCCCGGTGGCGACGTAGGCGGCGATCTGGGCGTCCGTAAGCGGTCGGAATGTCACGTCGGTCACGTCGAGCGCGTGCTCCACCCGCCCATCCAGCGCCACCGCCACGGCCGTCATTACCTGATGCTTCCGCCCTTCGAGCTGCCGCAGCATCTCGGCCGCTTCCTCGGGGTTCGCCGGTTTCCCGAAAATCGTGCCTCGCAGCACCACCGTCGTGTCGGCCGCGAGCACGACGGCTGCCCGCTCGCGCCGTGCCACCGTCGTCGCCTTTTCTCGGGCCAGCCGCGTCACGTATCCCTCGGCTTGCTCGGCCGGCCCGAGGCTCTCATCCACTTCGGGCGGCACCACGCGAAACTCGAGCCCGACCATCTCGAGCAGCTGGCGTCGGCGCGGGGATCCGCTCGCCAGGACGATCACTTCTCGAGGATCAGGGTGACGGGTCCGTCATTCACGAGCTCCACCTCCATCATTGCCCCGAATTCCCCGGTCTCAACCCGGGTACCGCTCCCCGCTCCCCGCTCCCTGAGGAGAGAGACAAACCGCTCGTACAACGGGACCGCGAGCTCCGGCGGCGCCGCGTCGATGAAGCTGGGACGCCGGCCCTTCTGCACGTCGCCATACAGCGTGAACTGGGACACCACCAGCACGGCCCCGTGCACGTCCGCGAGTGCAAGGTTCATCTTGCCGTCGGCGTCCCCGAACACGCGCAGGCCGAGCAGCTTGTCCGCCATCCAGGCGAGCGTCTCGCCCGTGTCCGAGGGCGCGAACCCCGCGAGGACGAGAAACCCTACCCCGATTTTCCCGGTCACCCTCCCATTAACGCGGACTTCCGCCCGGGAGACGCGTTGCAGAACCACTCTCACCGCCCCCGCCCCGCCCCTAATGCGGAGTGCGGAATGCGGAATGCGGAATTGCAGGGCCGAGGTCGATCCCGCGAGCTCGCTCCGCGGCTCGACGGTCGCGCGATCTATTCCGCACTCCGCATTCCGCATTCCGCATTCGATTCACTCCACCGTCACGCTCTTCGCGAGATTGCGCGGCTGGTCCACGTTACAGCCCCGTCGCACCGCGATGTAGTACGCCAGGAGCTGCAGCGGCAGCACGGTCAGCACGGGCGTCAGCAAATCGAGCGTCTCGGGCACTTCGATCTTGTGGTCGGCCAGTTTCGCCAGCCCCGAGTCTCCTTCCGTGACCACCGCGAGCACGCGGCCGCCGCGCGCCTTCACCTCCTCCACGTTGGACACGACCTTCTGGTAGACCGCGTCCTTCGGCGCGAGGAAGACCACCGGCATGAGGTCATCGATCAGCGCGATCGGGCCGTGCTTCATCTCGGCCGCGGGGTAACCCTCCGCGTGGATGTAGGAGATCTCCTTGAGCTTGAGGGCCCCTTCGAGCGCCACCGGAAAGTTGTAGCCGCGGCCGAGGTACAGGACGTTGCTCGCCCGCATCATGCGCTCGGCGATCCGCTCCACCTCCGGCGCCTTCGCCAATACCCGCTCCACCAGCTCCGGGAGCCGGCCCAGCCCGCGCACGACCTCGCGCCCCTGGAGGATGGAAAGGGAGCGCAGCCGGCCCATCTTGAGGGTGAGGAGCGCGAGCGCCGCGATCTGGCTGGTGAACGCTTTCGTCGAGGCGACACCGATCTCGGGGCCGGCGTGCAGGTAGATGCCGCCGTCCACTTCGCGCGCGATGGTGGAGCCCACGACGTTTACCAGACCGAGCGTCCGGGCGCCGCGCCGCTTGGCCTCCCGGAGGGCCGCGAGCGTGTCCGCCGTTTCGCCGGACTGCGAGATCCCCACGACGAGCGTCCGCTCGTCCACGATCGGGTTGCGGTAACGGAACTCGGAGGCGTACTCGACCTCGGATGGGATGCGCGCCAGCTCCTCCATCATGTATTCACCGATCAGCGCCGAGTGCCACGAGGTTCCGCAGGCGGTGAACACGATGCGATTCACCTGAAGCAGCTGCTCGTCGTTGATGTTCAGGCCGCCGAGCCGCGCCGTGCCGTCCTCTTCGAGCAGCCGCCCGCGCAGCGTGTTCCGCAGACTCTCGGGCTGCTCCATGATTTCCTTGAGCATGAAGTGCGCGTGCCCGCCGCGCTCGATGGTGGCGAGATCCCAGTCTACGCGCGTGACCGCCTTTTCCTTCTCCACCGTGTCGAGATCGAGGATGCGGTAGTCGGAGGGCCGAACGACCGCGATCTCACCATCGTCCAGGTAGACCACCGAGCGCGTATGGGACAGGACGGCCGAGGCGTCGGAGGCGACGAAATTCTCCCCCGCACCGACGGCCACGAGCAGCGGAGATCCGCGCCGCGCGGCCACGACCGTGTCGGGCTCCCGCGTCGACACCACCGCGATACCGTAGGTGCCCTCGACCTGGTGCAGCGCGCCCGCCACCGCTTCGACCATCGAGCCGGCGCTCGCGAGCAGCTCTTCGACCAGGTGCGCGAGCACCTCCGTGTCGGTCTCGGACCGGAACACGTGACCGCGCTTCCCAAGGGCGGTGCGCAGCGCGCCGGCGTTCTCGATGATGCCGTTGTGGACCAGCGCCAGGGTGCCGCCACAGTCGGTGTGCGGGTGCGCGTTGACGGTGTTGGGCGCGCCGTGCGTGGCCCAGCGCGTGTGGGCGATCCCCGTGTGCCCGGCGGGAAGGCTCGTTCCGAGGGCTTTCTCGAGCACGCTGATCTTCCCCGCGGCCTTGTGGACATCGATGCGCCCGTCCTCGATCAGCGCGAGCCCCGCGGAGTCGTACCCGCGGTACTCGAGGCGCCGCAGTCCCTCGAGCAGGAGCGGTGCCGCCTGCCGCGGCCCCGTGTAGCCTACGATGCCGCACATATGCGTCGTGCCTCGTCCACGAGTTCCTGGGCTCCCCCCCCTCCCTTGGCGCCGGACGGCGCCTCGGCGATCAGCCGGATGATCGGCTCGGTGTTCGACGGTCGCACGTGGAGCCAGCGGTCCCGCCATGCCAAGCGCAGGCCGTCCTGCGTGTCGGCGCCCGCGTCCGGAAACCGCCGGCGCAAGGCGGTATAAACGTCCTCCAGCCCCCGTTCCGCGTTCCGCGTTCCGCGTTCCAACTTCGCTTTGACGATCGTGTAGCGCGGCGCGGCCGCGACGAGCTCGCTGACCCGCTTGCCGCTGCGAGTGAGCAGCGTGAGCAGCAGCGCGGCGGCCACCGGCGCGTCGCGGCCTGCGTGCAGGGCCGGGTACATCACGCCGCCGTTCCCTTCCCCCCCGATCACAGCCGCAAGGCGTAAGATGGCGCGAGCGACGTGGACTTCACCGACCGGCGTCCGAACGACCTCCGCGTCGCAGTCTCGCGCCGCGTCTTCCACCACGAGGCTGGTGGAGAGGTTACAGACCACGACACGTTTCCCGTTTCCCTTTTCCCGTTTCCCGCCGAGCACCGCTCTCACCGCGAACGCCAGCGTGTAGTCCTCCCCGATCGGCGTGCCGTTCTCGTCCACGATCGCCAGCCGGTCGACGTCGGGATCGACCGCGATGCCGAGCGCGGCGCCGGCACGCGTGACGAGGATCGAAAGCCCGCCGAGGTTTTCCGGGACCGGCTCCGGGGAGCGGGGGAAGCGCCCGTCGGTCTCGAGGTTGATACCGGCGACCTCACACCCCAGGCGCTCGAGCAGCGCGCGCATGACCGGCCCTCCCGCACCCCGCACGGCGTCGAGCGCCACGGTGAATTTCCGCTTCCGGATCCGCTCGACATCGACCGCCGGCAGCTTGAGTACGGCGTCGAGGTGCCGCTCCACCGCCCCCCCATCCGTCGTAACCTTCCCCGTCCTCCCTCCTCCTCCCCCGTCCTCCTCCGCCAGCTCCAGCACCCGCGCGCCATCCGCTCCGTCCAGGAAAATCCCGTCCGGGCCGATGAACTTCAGGGCATTCCACTCTATTGGGTTGTGACTGGCCGTGATCGCGATCCCGCCGCCGGCCGCGTGGTGCTCGACCGCCAGCTGCACCGTGGGTGTCGGAACCAGACCGACTTTCACGACGGCGCACCCCACGGAACCCAACCCGTCGACCACCGCCCGCTCGAACGCCGGCCCCGACTCCCGGGCATCCCGTCCGACCACCACTACGGGCTTCCGCGCCTTCGCCCAGCGGCCGAAGGCCCTGGCGTAGCGCCCGACCACCTCGTTGGTCAGGTCCTTCCCCACGATGCCTCTGATGCCCGAGACACCGACCATCAACGTGTCGGTCATGTCGACAAGTTAATCCGGTGGGGCTGAGCGGCGGTGCGCGTCCGGAGGCGAGGGGAGGTGGAGCGGCCGGACCTCGGGCGTGGTCACCGGGAGGGCTGACGGGTCGGGGAAGGCAGCGAGGAACGCCTCGACGGCAGGGGGATGGAATTGGGTTCCCTTCCCATCCTCGAGCTCCTGCAGTGCCTTCTGCACCGACAGGGCGGGCCGGTACGGGCGGACGCTCGTCATCGCGTCGAACGAGTCGGCCACCCCCACGATCCGCACTTCGAGCGGGATCTGGTCGCCCTTCAAGCCGTCGGGGAACCCTTTGCCGTCGAGCCGCTCGTGATGCGAGCGAACGATGGCAAGCGCCGTCGGCACGTCGCGCATCAGGGGCGCCAGGATCCGGGCCCCGATGACCGGGTGCTCCATGATGTGCCGGTATTCGGCGTCGGTGAGCTTCCCCGCCTTGTGCAGGACGGCCTCGGATACGCCGATCTTGCCGATGTCGTGCAGCTCGGCACCGAGGGCGACCCCGTCCATCACGGCCTGCGACAGCCCCATCTGGCGCCCCATCCGCGCCGAGTAGTCGGCGACGCGCACCGAGTGGCCGCTGGTGTATGGGTCCTTCTCTTCCAGGAAGTGCACCAGCGCCTGCAGCCGTTCGAGCGACAGCTCCTCGATCCGGCGCGCCTGCTCCTGGACGCGCTGCTCCAGGTTATGTCGGTAGTCCTCGACCTCCATCTTGAGGCTCCGTTTGTCGAGCGCCTGCATCACCCGGGCGCGCACCTCGTCCAGGTGAAACGGCTTGGCGACGTAGTCGAGCGCCCCCAGCTGCAGGCACGCGACGGCGCTCTCCACTTCCGCCACGGCCGTCACGACGATGACCGCCGTCGTGGGCCAGCGCGCGATGATCTCACGCAGCAGCGTGACCCCGTCCATCTGGGGCATGCGCAGGTCGGAGATGACGAGCGGCACGGGGTCCTGCTGCAGGATCTCCAGCGCTTCGGTGCCGGATCCTGCTTCCGCGCAGCTGAACCCCTCGCCCTCGAGTAACCGCACCAGGACCCGGCGGAGCCGCGGCTCATCGTCCACGACCAAGCATTTGACCGCGTTCGGCTGGGGCATCGTGCGCTTAACGTAAAGGTCGCTTGCTCGGCTGGGAAGGCGCCCTTACGTTCCCGCCATGACGCAAGCGTCGGGTGAAGACCTGAAACGCCGCTTCGGGACGCGCGCCGTGCACGCCGGCCACATCCCGGACCCGCTCGCGGGCGCGGTGATGACGCCCATCTATCAGACGTCGACCTACATCCAGGAAGGCCTGGGCCGACACAAGGGCTATGAGTACGCGCGCACGCGCAACCCGACGCGTGAAGTCCTGGAGCGGAACGTCGCGGCGCTCGAAGGCGGCCGCCACGGTTTTGCCTTCGCCTCGGGACTCGCCGCCCTGGACGCTGCGCTGAAGCTGCTGTCCGCGGGCGATCACGTGGTGAGCGGCGAGAACGTGTACGGCGGCTCCCACCGGCAGATGACGCTGGTCTGGGCGCGCCTGGGATTCGAATTCACGTTCGTGGACGCCGCGGAGACGGCGAACATCGCCGCCGCGGTCACGCCGCGGACCAAAATGGTCTACGCCGAGACGCCCACCAACCCGATGATGCGGCTGTGCGACCTCGCGGCCGCGGGGGAGATCGCGCGCCGTGCCGGCGCCCTGTTCGTCGTCGACAACACGTTCGCCACACCATACTTCCAGCGGCCGCTCGAGCTGGGGGCGGATGTCGTGCTGCACTCGACCACCAAGTATCTGAACGGACACAGCGACATGGTGGGCGGGATGCTGGTGGCGAACCGGGACGACCTCGCCGAGCGGATCGGCTTCGTGCAGAACGCGGTGGGCGCGGTACCGGGACCGTTCGACTGCTGGCTAGCGGTGCGGGGTACCAAGACGCTGGCGCTGCGGATGCGGCAGCACGACGCCAACGGCCGTCGCATCGCCGAGTGGCTCACGAAACATCCCAAGGTCGAGCGGGTCTACTACCCGGGGCTGCCATCCCACCCCCAGCACGAGCTTGCCTGCCGGCAAATGAAGGGGTTCGGCGGCATGATTTCGATCGAGCTCGGGTCCGTGGAGCGGGCCAAGCGATTCGCGGAGCACACCCGCATCTTTGCGCTCGCCGAATCGCTCGGGGGCGTGGAGAGCCTGATCGGGCATCCCGCGTCGATGACCCACGCGAGCGTGCCGCCCGAGATGCGGCGCGCGATGGGGCTTACCGATAGTCTGGTGCGGCTGTCGGTAGGGATCGAGGAGGTCGAAGACTTGATCGCGGACTTGGAACAGGCACTGGCGGCCGCCGGGTGACGGCGCGCGGCAGCGCAGGGGCGCAGCATGCTGCGCCCCTGCCATCCCGAAACCCGAAGTACGTGAGCTGTCGTAGTGGGGATCTATCCCTAGTTAGGAGCATCATATGACTGAGTCCACCCTGCCGGCCGCGCGCCCACGCAAGATCCTCACCCAGATCGCGCCGGTGACCTGGGAGCACCCCGCCGACCGCGCCGCACTGCAGTCGCTGCGCTCCGTGCCCGGGTTCGACGAAGTGGTGAAAAAGGTCTACGGCTTCATCGGTGAGCCGGGCGTGCGGCTGATTTTTCAGGCGGACGCGGTGCGCGTCGGCCCGACCCAGTTCCCGCGCCTGAACCAGCTCTACACCGACGTGCTCACATCGATGGACTGGTCCGAGCGCCCGGAGCTCTTCGTGTCGCAGACACCGTTCGCGAACGCCGGGGCATTCGGCATGGATCGGCCCTTCATCGTGATCAACTCCGGCACGTTGCGACTGCTCGACGATGACGAGATGCGGAATGTGCTGGGCCACGAGCTCGGGCACGTGATGAGCGGCCATGCCCTGTACCACACGATCCTCGTGCTCATCCTCAACGTGAGCCTGGGCGCCCTGCCGTTCCTCGCCGGCATCGCGATACTGCCGATCCAGCTCGCGCTGCTCGAGTGGTTTCGCAAGAGCGAGCTCTCGTCCGATCGAGCGGGGTTGCTCGGGTGCCAGGATCCGACCGCGTCGCTGCGCGTGAACCTCAAGTTCGCAGGGGGCGGCGACATGTCGCAGATGGACTTGAACGCGTTCCTCATGCAGGCGAAAGAGTACGAGGAAGCCGGCGGCGCCCTCGACCGCATCTTCAAGATCCTCGGAGTGCTGGGTCGCTCGCATCCGTTCAACACGGTGCGCGCCGCCGAGCTGCAGCGCTGGATCGAGGAGGGTCACTACGATCGCGTGCTGCGCGGCGAGTACACCCGCCGCGGGCCCGACGCGGAGCAGCGACCGATCGACAAGGACATCGACGACGCTCGCGACCACTACATGAAGGAAGCGAAGGCCGTCGTGAACGACGTGGTGGACACCGCCAAGCGGGCCGCCCAGGCGTTCACGGACGCGTTCAATAAGAAGACGTGAAAGTCCTGGTCGTCGGGGGAGGCGGCCGCGAGCACGCACTCTGCTGGGCGCTGAAGCGCGACTTCCCCGACGCGGGAGTCTTCGCGGCTCCCGGCAACCCCGGCACCGCCCAGCTCGGCACCAACCTCCCGCTTTCAGCCGGCGCCACCGCCGAACTCGTCGCCGCGGCCCGCGAGCACCAGATCGATTTCACCATCGTGGGCCCGGAAGGGCCGCTCGCCGCCGGGCTCGCGGACGCCCTGCGCGAGGCGGGGCATGCCGTGTTCGGACCGAGCGCTGCCGCCGCGCGCATCGAGTCGTCCAAGGCGTTCGCCAAAGAGGTGATGCGCCGGGCCCGAATCGCCACGGCGGCGAGCCAGACCTTTACCGCGCTCGACCCCGCCCTCGCCTACATCAAACGACACGCCGAGCCTTTGGTCGTGAAGGCGTCGGGCCTCGCGGCGGGAAAGGGTGCGGTGGTGTGCGCCCGGCGCACCGAGGCCGTGCGCGCGGCGCGCGCGATGCTGGCCGAAGCGGCGTTCGGTGATGCCGGTCGGGAGATCGTCATCGAGGACTTCTTGAAGGGCGAGGAGCTGTCCGTATTGGCCCTCACCGACGGCGCACAGCTCCTCCTGCTCCCCGCGGCCCAGGACCACAAGCGGCTGGGCGAGGGCGACACCGGCCCCAACACCGGCGGCATGGGCGCCTATTGCCCGGTGAGCATCGCCACGGCGGGGATGCTCGAGCGGGTGCGGCGCGAGGTACTCGAGCCGGCGATCCGCGAGCTGGCGGCGCAGGGCGCCCCGTTCCAGGGTGTGCTGTACGCCGGACTGATGCTGGCGGCCGACGGCACGCTCGCCGTGCTCGAGTTCAACAGCCGTTTCGGCGACCCCGAGGCCCAGGCGTTGCTCCCGCTGCTGCCCGGAGTCACGCGCCACCTGGCGGACATCGCCGGCGGAAGCTGGCGGCCGCGCGAGACGACCCTGCCGGCCTCGCGCGCCGCGGTGGCCACGGTGCTGGCGGCGTCCGGGTATCCCGAGAGGCCGGAGCTGGGCGCGGCGATCGTCGTGCCGCGCGATCTCGAGCCCGGGACGCTGGTGTTTCACGCGGGCACCGAGCGCGACCCGGAAGGCGGGCTCCGGGTGCACGGCGGGCGCGTGCTCACGGTCACCGGCCTGGGAGACACGGTCGTCGAGGCCGCCAGACGCAGCGCCGACGCGTGTGAGCTCATCACGTTTCCGGGAAAGACGTACCGGCGTGACATCGCGTGGCGGGAAACCAGGGAGGCCCGTGCCGGAGCTGCCCGAGGTTGAGACGATCGTCCGGGAGCTCGCCCCGCGGCTCGAGGGCTACCGGATCGCGCGCGCGCGTCTGGCCAAGACGGACGTGTTGCGCCGGGTGTCGAAGCCGCGGCTGCTCCGCACCCTCCGAGGCAACACCATCGAGGAAGTGATCCGCCGCGCGAAACACGCGGTGTTCCGCTTGTCGAGCGGCCACCGCCTGATCGTGCAACCCCGGATGACGGGCTCGCTGGTGGTGTACGACCGCGCCCTCACCCGCGACGAGGCCAAGTACGCGGTGCTCACCTGCACCATCGACGACGGCCGCCTGCTGGTCTACCGCGACGTGCGGCGCCTTGGCACGCTGTGGCTGCTCGACGAACGGGGCTGGGGCGACTACACCCGCCGCATCGGCCCCGAGCCGCTCGAAGAGACGTTCACGCCGTTCGTGTTCGCCGAGCGGCTCAAAGGCACGCGGGCGGCGATCAAGAAGGCGATCATGGACCAGCGCCGCGTCGCCGGCGTCGGCAATATCTACGCGAACGAAGCGCTGTTCGAGGCGGGGATCGATCCGTCGAAGCCCACGAACAAGCTGTCCCTCGACGAGTTCGCTCGCCTGCACGCCGCGGTGACCGGCGTGCTCGAGCGGGCCGTGCGATCGTCGGGGACGACGGTGCGCGACTACCGCACCGGCACGGGTGAGGCAGGCCGATTCCAGTTCCAGCTGAAGGTGTACGGCCGCGGCGGCGAGCCCTGCGTGACCTGCGGAAAGAAGCTCGTCACGACGCACACGATCGACCTCCGGGCGACGACGTTCTGCTCGAAGTGCCAGCGGTAGCGGGCCATCGAGGTCACGTCGCCTCCCCCCGCAATGCGCTCGACCAGGAGCGGCTCGCGACGATCGCAGCACCGTTCGTCAGGCGCGCCCGCACTCGCTTGTCGTCGTGGCGCTCGAACGCCACCACCGCCTCGAGATTGACGATCCGGGAGCGGTGGATGCGCACGAACGATTCCGGGCTGAGCCGATCCGCCAGGTACTCGACCGACGTGTTCACGACATAGCAGCCGTCCGCGGTATGCAGCGCCACGTAATCGCCTCTCGCCTCACAGTGCAGAATCTTCTCGACGGCCACGGGGATGATTCGCCCTCCCACTCGAACGTACAGGCGGCGCAGCGGCTGGTGACGCCTGCTGGCCGCCTCGAAGCGCTCCGCCACCGTCTCCGGGTCCCAGCCGTGCATTTGCTGGCGAACCCGGTCGAGCGCCTGGCCGAGCCGCTTGGCACCGAACGGTTTGAGCAGGTAGTCCAACGCCTGAACCTCGAACGCGGCGACGGCGTACTTGTCGAACGCCGTCGTGAAGATCACGTGGGGGCGGTGAACGAGCGTTCGCAGCACTTCCAGCCCATCGCCGGCGGGCATCTGGATGTCCAGGAACAACAGATCAGGCCGAAGGGCATTCACAGTTGCGACGGTGGATGCCCCGTCGCCCGCCTCCCCGACGATCGCGAGCCACGGCACGTCCGCCAGCAGATCCCGCAGTTGCTGGCGCGCCAGCGGCTCGTCGTCCGCGATGACGGCGCGGACGGCCGCGGCCTCGGCAAGGGAACCCATCAGTCGTGCCTCGCGGGCAGCGTCACCGTGGCCGTGAACCCCTGGTCGGGCACGGTTCGCGTGACCAGCGTCGCGCCATCACCGTACAGGCCTGTCAGCCGCTCCCGGAGCAGCCGCAGCCCCCGGCCGCGTCGGTCCACGGCCGAGTCGTCGCGCGCCCCCGCGCCGGTGTCGGACACTTGCAGCGTGAGGGACCCGTCCTGCACACACGAGCGAATGCTGACCACGCCCCCTGCGGCGAGCGGTCCGATGCCGTGGCGCACGGCGTTCTCCGCCAGGATTTGCAGCGTGAAGGTGGGGACGAGATGCGACAGCGTCTCCGGGGCGACCTGCGCAGTGACGGAGAGGCGCGAGCCGAAGCGGATCTGCTCGAGGTCCAGATAGGTCTTGGTGAACCGCCACTCCTCGGCCAGCGGCACCTCATCTGCGTCCGTCTCGGCGAGCGCGTAGCGCAGCAACTCGCCCAGCTGCTCGATGGCCGCCTGGGCGGCGGCGGGGTCGTTGCGCACGAGCACGGCCAGGGAGTGAAGGGCGTTGAACAGGAAGTGCGGGTTCAGCTGACGCCGCAGCGCCGCCAGCCGCGCCTCGGCGGCCAGCTGCTCCTGCTCCCGCAGCCGCCAGCGGGTCCGAATCGCGTAAGAGACGCCCGTGACGATCAGATAGATCCACGAACCGATGGCGAACCAGGCGACCACGCGGGGCAGTTGCACGATCTCGACCACCCCCACGTGGCGGCGTAGCGCCTCGGCACCGATCATCGGGAGCATCCACAGGACGGCGAACAGGGAGCCCGCGACGAGGTGCATCCCATAGAACTTGAAGTGCAGTTGCTCAGGCCAGACGTAGACCCGGGTGAACCGCCATACCGCTATGCCGAGCACCGCAGCCGCGCCGATGGCCACGGTGGAGTCCCGCGCCGCGGCCTGCAAGGACTGCCCCGGGGAGGACATACCGATGAGGAACCAGAGGCCCCACAACGGGGCCCACGCGAGCACGAAGCGAAGGCTGCTCCGCATGGGGGGCAAGTGTGCGAAGATGCTCTGACGTTCGCAACCATGGCGGAGGCAATTCGGCAGGGCGATCCGCCGCTTCGTCGAAGCACCGGTTGACCGGAACCATCGGCACACCAAGATACGGTCGCTGGTGTCCTCTGTTACCTTTTTCTGAAGGCGGATCACATGCGTTACCGCGTCTTGCTCCTCGCACTCTCGTACGCGCTGTGCGGACCTGTGCAGTCCGCAGCGCAGGACGGGCCGGCCCTGAAGGCCCCGCCCCCCGAAGCGTCGCAATTCGATTTCCTGGTCGGTGAGTGGACCGTGGACGTCACATCGAAGGCGCCGGGCACGGCGCCCCAGTACCACGGGGTGTGGCGCGCCGCGAAGACGCTCAACGGGCTCGGGGTCGTGGACGAGTACGGGATCGTGGACGACTCGAACCGCGTTGTGTACTCGGGAACAACGCTGCGCGTGTTCGATACGAAGGCGGGCAAATGGACCATGCGCTACGTGGACCAGCTGGGGGGAAGGACCGGTCGGTGGTCGGAGCTCGTGGGCGTCAAAGAGGGACGCGAGATCCACGTGGAGCAGCGGGGGCAGGCCCTGGACGGCCGGACCACCATCCTGAGGATTCGGTACTACAACATCCAGCCGCACCACTTCAGCTGGGCGGCGGATCAGTCGAGCGACGGCGGCGCCACGTGGGTACGGGATTACTTGCGCCTCGAAGCCACGCGCCGAAGCAAAACGGCGCCACAGCCGTAATGTCGCAATCGCGGGGGCTGGATCGTCGTAGCAGTGGGGAGGTACCGGAAATAGTTCACGGATTCCTGACAGCCGGGGGACTCCTCCCGGCGCGACCCTATTCGGTTAATTTTCGGGCCATATGAAACTCTCCGAAACGTCCATTCGACGCCCGGTGCTGGCCAGCATGTTCTCGGCTGCCCTCGTGCTCTTCGGCGTCATCGGGTACACCCGGCTGTCGGTACGCGAGCTGCCCGACATCGACCCGCCAATCATCTCGGTGTCCACCACTCTGCCCGGCGCCAACGCCCAGGTCGTGGAGACCGCGGTGACCGACGTGCTCGAAGAGGAGCTGTCCACGATCCAGGGACTGCGCACGCTCTCGAGCTCCTCTTCGGAGGAGAACAGCCAGATCACTCTGGAGTTCACCCTCGACCGGGCCGTCGACGTCGCCGCGCAGGACGTGCGTGATAAGGTGTCGCGGGTGCGCGGGCGTCTCCCGGTCGACGTACTCGAGCCCGTGATCGCGAAGCAATCGGCCGACGCGCAGCCGTTCTTCTGGCTGGCGCTCAGCAGCGACAACTACGACCTGATGCAGATCTCCGATGTCGCCGATCGGCTGGTGAAGGCGCGGCTCCAGAGCCTTCCAGGCGTCGGCAGCGCCGGCATTTTCGGGGAGCGGCGCTACTCGATGCGGGTATGGGTGCAGCCCGACGCGCTGTCGGCGCGCGGCCTCACCGTGCAGGACGTCGAGAGCGCGATCGTCTCGCGCAATGTCGAAATCCCCGCGGGCCGGATCGAATCGACGCGGCGCGAGTTCTCGGTTCGGTCGCTGGGCGAGCTCAAGACCCCGCGGGAATTCGGCGAGTTGGCCGTGGCCAGCCAGGGCACCCAGCTCGTGAAGCTCAAGGACGTCGCCCGGGTCGAGCTCGGTCCGGAGGATGATCGTTCGATCTTCCGCTACAACGGGTCTCCGGCGGTCGCGATCGGCGTGGTCCGCCAGTCCAAAGCAAACCTCCTCGACGTCGCGCGCAACATCCGCGAAGCGCTGCCCAGCATCCAGCAGACGCTGCCGCCTGGGGTGAAGCTCCAGACTGCCTGGGATGGGTCGGTGTTCGTCACGCACTCGATCAACGATGCACGACTCACGTTGCTCATCGCGGCCATTCTAGTCGTGTTGATCATCTTCGTGTTCTTACGAAACGTCCGCGCCACGATCATCCCGGGGCTCGCGATTCCGGCGTCGATCGTGGCGACGTTCGCGATCATGTATTTCCTCGGCTTCTCGATCAACAACTTCACGCTGCTCGCGCTCACCATCGCGATCGGCATCGTGGTGGACGACGCCATCATCGTGCTGGAGAACGCCTTCCGGCACCAGGAGGAGCTGCATGAAGCGCCGGAGCTTGCGGCGACAAACGGGACGAACGAGATCGGGTTTGCCGTGATCGCGACGACCATCGCACTCGTCGCCGTCTTCACGCCGTTGGGATTCCTGCGTGGAACCGCGGGCCGGCTCCTCAGCGAGTTCGGCATCGCAGTGGCCGGCGCCGTGGTCATCTCGGGGTTCGTGGCGCTCACGCTGACCCCGATGCTCTGCGCCAAGATCCTCCGCATGTCGCACTCGCATGGCGAGCTGTTCCAGATGTTCGAGCGCGCCTTCAACGCGCTGTCGGAGCGCTACGCCGGGCTGCTCAGGCGTGCGGTCGATCATCGCGCCGTGGTACTCGGCGGGACGCTGGCGGTGGTGGCCTTGTCGGTTGTCGTATTTCTTGTTTTCCCGCCGACTCGCCTGCAGAACGAGCTGATCCCCGACGACGATCGTGGGTTTTTCCTCGTTGTTGTGCGTGGTCCGGAGGGTGCGTCGCTCCCATACACCGATGGCTACGTGCGACAGGTCGAGCAGATCATCGGTCGGACCCCCGACGTCAACGGGTACTTCACGATCGTGGGCGGGTTCGCCGGAGGGGTGAACAGCGCGTTCATCGGCGTCATCCTCAAGGACTTTGGCGAGCGCCATACGACCGTCCAGCAAATGATCGGCGGGCTGTTCCCCCAGCTCATGGGCATCTCCGGCGTCATGGCGTTCCCGTACGCTCCAGGAGCGATCGGCTTTTCGCAACCGATCCAGTACGTGGTGCAGAATCCGGATTTCGCGAAGCTCTCGGAAATCATGGGACCGTTCGTGGGTCGCGCCTCGCAGGTCAAAGGCCTCGCGAACGTGCAGACCGATCTCTTCGTGAACAAGCCGGAGCTGCGGGTCACGTTCGAGCGCGATCGTGCCGAAGATCTGGGCGTTCCGGTACGCGACGTCGCGTCGGCGCTCCAGACGTTCCTCGGCGGCCGCCGGGTCAGCACGTTCACGCGCAACGACAAGCTGTACTACGTGATGGTGCAGCTCGATCCCAAGGATCGCGCCACGCCGAGCGACATGCGGGGGATCTACCTGCGCGGCAAGGGCGGGCAGCTGGTCCAGCTCGACGCCTTGGCCAACGTCCAGGAAGGCGTGGGCGCGCGCCAGATCAACCACTTCAATCGCGTGCCGTCCTTCACGCTGTCCGCGTCGCTCCTGCCGGGGCTGGCACAGGGCGAAGCCCTCGACTCGCTCGATGGGGTGGCGCGCCAGGTGTTGCCGCCCGGAACCACGACAGCCCTCGCGGGCGAGTCCCGTGAGTTCCGCGAGAGTTCTGGCGCGTTGTACTTCGCGTTCGGCGTCGCGCTGCTCGTCGTGTTCATGGTGCTGGCATCACAATTCGAGTCGCTGGTGCACCCCTGGACCGTGCTGCTGGCGGTGCCGCTCGCCATCACCGGCGCACTCGCGACGCTGAAGCTGGCGGCGATTCTGCACCGGTCGGGAGCGACGATCAACCTGTACAGCGAGATCGGCATGATCTTGCTGATCGGCTTGGTGAGTAAGAACTCGATTCTACTGGTCGAGTACACCAACCAGCTGAAGGCGCGCGGGCTCGACACCGTCTCGGCCGTGCTCGAGGCCGGTCGCATTCGGCTGCGGCCGATCCTCATGACATCGGTGGCGACGATCATGGGCGCGGTACCGGTCGCGTGGGGCGTGGGGGCGGGCTCCGCGGCCCGGAAACCTCTCGGATACGCGATCGTCGGGGGCGTGTTCTTCTCGACGGCGCTGACGCTGTTCGTCGTGCCCGTCGGCTACATCCTGCTGGACCGCTTGACGGCGCGAAAGCCGGGCGGGGTGCGGGTGACGCAGCCCGTGGAGGCGGACTGATGCTCGCGCTGCTCGCGGCCCTACAGTTCCAGCTGCAGGCTCAGCCCATAGCCATGACGGCCGTTGACTCGCTGCCGGTGGTAACGCTCTCAGAGGCTCTGCGGCGGGCCACCGGACTCGATCCGAATTACGTGGCGGCGCTCGGACAGGTGGACAACGCCGTGTGGGCGCGGCGCAGTGCGTTCTCGGTCTTCATCCTGCCGTCCGTCACCGTGAGCGCCGCGGGCTCGCGCCTCAACCCGGCCGGCTTCAACTTCCTCACCGGGTCGGGACTCCTGCCGACGCAGGTGACGGCGCAATTGAACGCCCGGTACGACCTCTTCTTGGGCGGTCAGAAGCTCGCCGAGCTGTCTCGGTCGGGAGCGGCGTTGGAAGCAGCCCACGCAGGCGAGCTCGTCGCGAGGTTCGCGGCGGCGCAACTCACCGAATCCGACTACTACGCCGTGCTCGCGGACGCCGAGCTGCTCCGCGTGGCCCGTGAGCGCGTCCAGCGTGCCGAGCAGCAGCTCGGCGTGGCGCGGGCGCGCGTCGTTTCCGGCGCGGCCGTGCAGACCGATTCGCTGCAGCTGCGCCTCGAGCTGACCAAGGCGCGGGTTGTCCGGCTGCTGCAGGAGTCGGCGCTGCGCATCGCGCGACTCGAGCTGGGGCGGCGGGTGGGGGCCACGGGACCGATGGACGCTGCGCCGCTCGACACCACGCCGGCGCCGGACCTGCCGATCACGCTGGCTGGGGCGATCAACGAAGGCGGGACGCAGGGGCCGCAGTACCGCGTGGCGCGCGCCAATGAGCGCGCCGCGGGAGCGGCCTTCCGCGCGCGCCTCGGGGACTACCTTCCTCACGCGACGCTGACCTTCAACGCACTCGCGTTCGACACGTTATTTTTTCCAAAGTTTTTCAAGCAGACGACGTTCACGCTCGGCGTCTCCTTCCCGCTGTGGGACAACGGACAGCGCGAGATTGCGTTGAGCCGGGCACGCGCGAACCGCGATGCGGCGCGGGCGATCCGCCAGGACAAGGACCGGGCGGTGCAGCGCGAGGTGACCGCCGCCTACGACGGCTACGTTACCGCGCGCGCCGCCGCCCAGCAGGCGGCCGAAGGCTTGCTCGTGGCGCGCGAGAACTTCCGCGTCCAGCAAAGTCGGTACCGGGCGGGCGCGACCACGATTCTCGATTTGCTGACGGCGCAGTCCGACCTGGACGACGCCGACGCCGTCCTGGTCCAGGCGCGATACGCCACCCGTCTGGCGCTGGCAGGGCTCGAGAATATCCTCGGCCGGCGGCTCTTTCCCGAACAGGAACAGCGGTGATCTGACATGATCAAGACACGTGATGCGGTGTGGCTCATGGCGCTCGCGATCGCGGCGGGCGCCTGCAAGAAGGGCAAGGCCGGCGGTCCGGATCCCGCAGGTGGTGGTCGAGGGGGCGCGCCGATGGGCATGCCGGTGGAAGTCGTCGTCGCTCGCACGGACACCGTGCGCGACGAGATCAGCGCGACGGGCCAGATCGAAGCCGTGCAATCCATCGAGCTGCGGCCCGAGGTGGACGGCCGCATCGTCGAGATCCTGATTCGCGAGGGACAGGAGGTCGAGCAGGGCACGCCGCTCTTCAAGGTCGACGACGCCCAGCTCAAGGCCCAGGTCGCCCAGCTTGAGGCGCAGCGCGACCTGGCGCAGCAGGCGCTGGCGCGCGCCAAGGATCTGGCGCAGCAGAACGCCTCGTCGGCCGCGGACCTCGAGAAGGCCGAGGCCGAGGCGCGCAGCGCGCAGGCGCAGTACGACCTGCAGCGCATCCGGCTCGAGCGGACGACTGTGCGGGCGCCGTTCGCCGGCGTGGTGGGACAGCGCTACGTCAGCCTCGGCGACTACGTCACGAACACCGCGAAGCTCGCGTCGTTACACACCGTGAACCCGCAGCGGGCCACGTTCCAGGTGCCTGAGCGGTTCGCGCGTCAGCTGCGGCCCGGCCAGCAGGTGTCGTTCCGCGTGGCAGCCGTCGGCGGGCGGGAGTTCACGGGCGAAGTGGACTTCGTGGACCCCGTGGTGCAGCTCCCCGGTCGCACGATCTTGGTGAAGGCACGGGTCCCCAATGGCGCGCGCCTGCTGCAGCCGGGGATGTTCATCGAGGCGCGGCTCGTGACTGCCGTACGTCCCCAAGCAGTGGTCGTTCCGGAGGACGCGGTCGTGCCCGCGGAGGGCTCGAGCTTCGTCTGGGTCGTGGCCGCGGGTAAGGTCGATCGCCGCAAGGTCAATCTCGGCGTACGGACGCCGGGCTTCGTCGAGGTCACGGACGGCGTAAAGGCCGGGGAGCAGGTGGTGACGGGCGGCCTGGAGATGCTCGCGCCCGGTGCCCCGGTTATGCCGCGGGTGGTAGAGCGGAAGCCGCCGACGCCGACGAGCTAGCGCCGAGGGAATCAGCCTAGCGGCACCAACCGCGCCCTGGGCGGGATCCCCGCCTCGAGCTCCATGATGCCCACACCCGGCTTGAGCTTGAATCGGGGATGCCCCGCCCCGCCGGGATTCATCACGGTGACCGTGCGGTCCACGAGCTCGAGCAGGGGTTTGTGCGTGTGGCCGTACACGATGATCTCGGCCCTGGGAAACGCCACGTGCAAATTCTCAGGCGTCGGGTGGCCGAACTGATCGCCATGCGTCACCACGACGGCGAACCCATCGAGCTCAAGCTCCGCCACCTGTGGCAGGCGCCCTCGCAGGTCTGACCCGTCCGAGTTCCCATAGACGGCGGTCACCGGCGCGATCGCCTCGAGCTCGATCAGGATCTCGGGCCGGCCGACGTCCCCGGCATGCAGGATGTGATCGACCTGCTTGAAAACCTCGAACACTTCAGGTCGTAGAAGGCCGTGCGTATCCGAGATGACACCAAGTCTCACGGCGCCCTCAACTATTTCCCTTCCCAGCGCTTCACCAGATTGATGTCGAGCCCCAGGTGGTCGAGCACCCGCTGCACCACGAAGTCCACCAGGTCGCGCACCTGCTGCGGCTTGTGATAGAACCCAGGCGCGGCCGGCAGCACCACCGCGCCGGCCTCCGTGGCGAGCGTGAGGTTGCGAAGGTGGACCAGGGAGAGCGGCGTCTCGCGCGGCACGAGAATGAGTCTGCGCCGCTCCTTGAGGACGACATCCGCGGCGCGCTCGATGAGCGAGCGGCTCGTGCCGTGGGCGATCGCCGCCACGGTCCCCATCGAGCACGGGCAGATCACCATCCCCGCTGTCTTCGCCGACCCCGACGCCGGCTCGGCGCCGCGATCCTTGTCATCGAACACCCGGACGCTGGTCCACTCGCCCCCGGTGGCCTTCTTCAGGTCGCGGTCGTCCTTGATGCCGCACTCTTCGGTGAGGAGCCGCCAGCCGTGGCTCGAGACCAGGAGCCAGGTGGGCACATGGTGCACCGCGAGCATCTCCAGCAGCCGCACGCCGTAGGGAGCGCCGGAGGCGCCGGTGATGGCCAGAATCACGGGCAGGCGGTTCAACGCCCCCTCCGGTTAGGCGTCGGAGAGCGGCGCGGATGGGCGGGCGGGCGGGGGGACGGGGGTGAACGCGGAACGCGAAACGCGGAAGGCGGAACAGGCGCGACCGGCGCCGGCCCGCCTGTTCCGCGTTTCGACTTCCGCGTTCCGCGTTTCACAGGATCCGATCCGCCAGCGCGCCCAGGAACACCACGATGCTCACGATGCCGTTGGCGCCGAAGAAAGCCGCATTGAGCCGCGACAGGTCTCCCGGCTTCACGAGCCGGTGCTCCCACGCAATCAGCGCCGCGCCGACGGCCACGCCGACGTAGTACGCGACCCCGAGCCCCGCCCCCATCCCGAATAAGACCAGCGCGACCAGTGCCACACCGTGCAGCACCTTCGCCGCCAGGATGGCCCGCGCCGGTCCGAGCCGCACCACCAGCGACGCGAGGCGCTCCGAGCGGTCGAAGGCTTCGTCTTGCAGTGCGTAGAATACGTCGAACCCGCCCACCCAGAACGTCACGGCGAGTGCACCCACGGGGAGGAGCCACCAGGGCTCGCTCCATCGCCCCGTGACCGCGAGGTACCCCGCCGGCGTCGCGATGCCGTCGGCGAGCCCGAGCCAGAGGTGAGACCAGTGGGTGAACCGCTTGGCGTAGCTGTAGGCCGAGATGAACACGAGGGCGAGCGGGGCCAGCGCGAAGCACAGCGGGTTCAGCGCCCACGCGGTCGCGAGGAACACCACCGCCGCCACGACGACGGCTACCCACGCCTGACGCAGCGTGAGCCGCCCCGACGGCAGCTCCCGCGCCCGGGTGCGCGGGTTCCGCGCGTCCAGCTCGCGGTCCGCGATGCGGTTGAACCCGAGGGCCACGAATCGCGCGCAAGTGAAGGCGAGCACCACCAGCCCGAGCGTGCGCCACGTGAGCGCCGTCTCGCGCGACGCCACCACCAACCCGAGCAGCGCGAACGGGAGTGCGAACACCGTGTGCGGCAGCTTGACGAAGTTGACGTAGCGGACGAGCAAGCTCTCGCCCACGAACGTCTGCGCTTCGCGCGAAGTCGTGCCGCCCATTACCGCCCTCTACCGTCCGTTACCGCCCAGGTCAATTCCAAGGTCTCTCCACATCTCATCGACTCTTCGTTTGGTCTCGGCATCCATGACGATCTTGTTCGGCCACTCGCGTGTGAACCCCTCTTCTTTCCACTTGCGCGTCGCGTCGATCCCCATCTTCGAGCCGAACGTGAAGCCACGGCTCGAGTGGTCGAGCACGTCGATCGGGCCCATCGTGAACCGCACGTCGCGCTCGGGGTCGATGTGGTTCAGCGCCACCCACCACGCCTCCTTGGGATCGCGCACGTCGACGTCCTTGTCCAGCACGACGATCACCTTGGCGAGCGACATGAGCCCCTGCCCCCACAGCCCGTTCATCACCTTGTAGGCCTGCCCCGGATATTGCTTGTCGATGCTCACGAAGACGAGGTTGTGAAAGATCCCTTCGGCCGGCATGTGCAGGTCCACGATCTCGGGCAGCGTGAGCTTGAGGAGCGGCAGGAAGATCCGCTCCGTCGCGTGGCCGAGCCAGTAGTCCTCCATCGGCGGACGACCCACGATCGTGTGCGGCCACACCGGCTCGGCGCGCAGCGTGACCGCGGTGACGTGCACCTTGGGATAGTGGTCGGCGAGCGAGTAGAAGCCGGTGTGGTCGCCGAACGGCCCTTCGAGCACGAGCTCCTCGCGCGGATCGATGTAGCCCTCGAGCACGAGCTCCGCTTCCGCCGGCACCTCGAGATCGGAGGTCACCGCCTTGGCGAGCCGCACCGGCTCCCGGCGCAGGAAGCCGGCGAACAGGAATTCGTCGATGGTGGGCGGGAGCGGCGCGGAGGCGGCATAGATCGATGCGGGATCGCCGCCCAGCGCGATTGCCACGGGCATCTTCTCCCCGCGCTCCGCCATTTCGCGCCAGTGCGCCGCCCCGACCTTATGGCGTTGCCAGTGCATCGCCAGCTCGCGTCGGCCGATCACCTGGATGCGGTACATGCCGACGTTACGGACGCCGGTCTTCGGATCGCGCGTGATCACGCCGGGAAGCGTGATGTACGGCCCGCCGTCTTCCGGCCAGCACACCGGCACGGGAAACTGCGCCAGGTCCACGTCCTGCTCCCGAATCACGGTTTCCTGACACGGCGGCTTCCCGCCGATCGCCTTGGGCGGGAACTTGGCCACCTCCGCAAGCTGCGGCAGCATCGCCAACTTGCCGAGCAGGCTGTCCGGGACCTTCATGTTGAGCAGCGTGGCGATCCGCTCCCCGACCTCGTCCAGACACTCGACGCCGAGCGCCAGCGCCATGCGCTTCTCGGAGCCGAACAGATTCACGGCTACGGGATAGCGCGCAGCCCCGCCCGACAGGAGCGTCGGGTGTTCGAACAGCAGCGCCGGTCCGCCGCCCGGGGACTTCATGCAACGGTCCGCGATCTCCGTGATTTCCTTGTCCACGGACACGGGGCGCCCCACGTGCACGAGCTCTCCGCGGGCGTCGAGCGCGCGGAGGAAGTCCCGCAGATTATCGAGTGCCATGATGCAGGGCGCAGATCCCGCCCGTCAGGATCTCGTGGCGTACATTCGAGAACCCGGCGGCCTCGAGCCGGCGCGCGAAGGCGTCCGGGTCCGGAAAGTCGAGCACCGACTCTGGCAGGTAGGTATAGGCGTCCCTATGTTTCGACACCGCGCGGCCGATCGCGGGGAGGACGCGCCGAAAATAGAACAGGTAGAGCGCGCGCAACGGCGCGAAGCGTGGTGTGGTGAATTCGAGCACCACGAAGCGGGCGCCGGGCCGGAGCACGCGGTGCGTCTCCCGGAGGCCGGCGTCCAGATCCGCCAGGTTTCGGACCCCGAAGGCCACCATGGCACCGTCGAACCGGGCGTCGACGAACGGGAGCGCAAGCGCGTCGGCGCCGACGGGTCGGGTGCGTGGCGCTTTGCCCTTCCCCCGCGCCAGCATGGGAAGCACGAAGTCCGCGCCAAGCACGGTCCCGCGGAACCCGGGCGCGCGGGCGAGCGTCGCCGCGAGATCGAGCGTGCCGGCGCAGAGATCGAGATACGTGCCGTCGGGTCGCTGCTCCCACGCGAGCCGTCGCACCGCGGCGCGGCGCCAGGAGCGGTCCACATTGAGGCTCAAGAGATGGTTCAGCAGGTCGTAGCGCGGCGCGATCGCGGCGAACATGCTGCGTACGTACGACCGCTTGGCCGCTCGCGCGGCGAGCGGGAGGTTGGTGGAGGTTGGGGAGGTTGTGAAAGTTGGTGGAGGTTGTGAAGCGCCACCTCCACCAACCTCCACCATCCTCCACGACCTCCACCGACTTTCAGTCACCTGTCCGTGGCGCGTGGGGGAGGACTTCATAGGCGCGAAAGATAGGCCGGGCAACCTGACCGGCGCCAGCGATCCGGAGGTCGTGGCGTGGGCCAAGCAAGGCCACGAAGCCGCGTTCCGCGAGCTGGTGCGCCGCTACGAGCGGCCCATTTTCTCGCTGTTGTATCGCATGGTGCGCGACCGCGCCCTCGCCGAGGACCTGGCGCAGGAGACGTTCATCAAGGTCCTGAATGCCATCGGCACGTACAATCCCCAGTTCAAGTTCTCGTCGTGGATCTTCAAGATCGCGAACAACGCCGCGATCGATCATCTGCGCAGACGCGAGCTCGAGACCCTCTCACTCGACGGCTCCCCGCACGCCACGACGCCCGACGAAATGAGCGCCACCGCGCCGCAGCTGGGCGACCGGGGTGAAACCCCCCTGCAGGAGCTCGAAGCGCGCGAGCTGGGCGGCGCCATCGAGCACGCCATCGCCCGCCTCCGGCCCGAGTATCGCACCTGCATCCTGCTGCGCCACGTCGAGGGCCATAGTTACGAGGAGATCGCCCGCATCCTGGAACTGCCCCTGGGCACGGTGAAGACGTATATCCATCGGGCGCGCAACGAATTACGGGGCTACCTCGAGGACCGGCGCGAATGACAGACATGAAACCTTGGCCTGCGCCGGCACGTAAGACGGACCAATGACAGACTCCCTACTGCAGCACCTGACCCCCGACGAAGTCGAGCTTTGGGCCCAGGGTCTCCTCCCTGCTGCCCGGGACGCCCACCTCGCGCAGTGCGCCGAGTGCCGCACGATTGCGGAGCGCGAGCGTAAGCTGATCCGCGAGCTGTCGCAGCTGACGCGGTTCGCGCCGGAATTCGGGTTCGTCGAGCGGGTGATGGCGAAGGTGAAGATCCCGACGCCCTCAGGCCCGCACCTCCGCCCCCACACCGACGCCTAGCAGTCTCGCGGCGCTGCCGTCGCGCACCGCGATCTCCACCGTACCACCGCTGCCGACGAAGGCGACCAGCGCGCCCCGTCCCACATCCCCGAACGTGCGGGCCAGCGTCCCGATCTCTGTGCCTGCGACCTTGATCCTCACACCCGGCTCCACCGCGTCACCGGGAATGTTCGAGATCAGCGTCCCGAATCGATCGACGTAGATCACTTCCCCGATCAGCAGCGTGCCGTCGTGGTGGGGAGTGGGGAGCGGGGAGCGGTACACCTCGGTGACGGGATGACCCACGTGTGACAGTGGCGCGCCCAGGGCGAGCTGGCCCGCCACCGGCGCGAACACGTCGCGCGCTTGGAACGTGGGCGCGGCGTCCACTGGAATCGGCAGTCCCACGAAGTGTGCGTCCGCCGGCAGAAACGACAGCAGGCCGTTGTCCGGGGCGACGAAGAAGTGTCCCGCGGTCGACGCCGCCAGCACGCGGCGGTCGGTACCGACGCCGGGGTCCACGACCGCCAGGTGCACGCTCCCTTGCGGGAACCGGTGCCAGACGCGCGACAGGATATACTGCGCCGCGCGCACATCGCCCGGCGGCACCTGGTGCGTGATGTCGACGAGTGCGGCGCCGTGCACCTGGGACAACAGCACGCCCTTCACCTCGCCCACGTAGCTGTCGGCGCTGCCAAAGTCGGTGAGCAGAGTGATGAGGGTCGCCACCGTCGTCAGACCGTGGCGCGCCGCCAGGCGCCGCTGAGCCAGAACAGGGCCATGACGATCCCGCGCGCGACGGCGGTGACGCAGAGCGCCAGCCAGATCCCGACGAGCCCGATGGCGCTCGACCACCACGCGGCGAGCGGCACCCGCAGGAGCGTGAGCGTGGTGCTGGCGACTTGGGGCCACAGCGTGTACCCCGCCCCGGCGAGCGCACCTTCCAGAATGATCTCGAACGTTTGGCCGATCTGCGCGAATGCGATCACCCGCAGGTACAGGCTGCCATCAGCAATCACCGCGGGATCGGGGGTGAACAGGGCGACGAGCGTCTCCGGGATCGTGAGGAAGGCGACCGCTGTGACCGTCGTGGCCACCAGACAGTAGCCCACGGTCATCCGCACCGCCTGGCGGGCGCGCGCCTCCTGCTGCGCGCCCAGGTTCTGTCCCACGAGGGCGGAGGCCGAGAGCGCGAACCCGGAGATGGCGATGAAGCCGAGCCCTTCCACCTTGTGGCCGACGCCGAGCGCCGCGAGCGCGGCGGTACCGAAGCGGGACGTGTACCGCGTGAGCCACATGTACACGACCGAGAGCAGGACCCCCGCCAGCGAGAGCGGGGCGCCCACGCGGAACACCGTGGGCAGGGCGCGCCAGTCGGGGGCATCGAGGCGTATCAGGCCGCGTCGCCAGGCGATGCCGATACCGATGAGGAACCCGCCACCCCGCACCATCACGGAGGCGAGGGCGGCGCCCTCGACTCCGAGCCTCGGGAACGGACCGACGCCGCTGATGAGCAGCGGGTCGAGGCCCACCGACAACACTACCGAGGCCATGAGCAGAAGGAATGGCGTGCGCGTGTCGCCCGAGGCGCGGAACGTCGCCTCGATCGCGAAGAAGCCGAACACGAGCGGTCCGCCCAGGAGCCACGTGTCCAGGTACGCGCGCCCGAGCGTCGTCACCTCGGGCGGCACGCCCATCAGGTGGAACAGCGCGTCCGTGAGCGCGAACCCGAGAAGCGACACGACGGTCCCGGCGGCCAGGGCGTACCAGACCGCGGCACCAGCGGCCCGGGCGGCGGCATCGGGGAGCCCCTCGCCGTGGCGGCGGGCCGCGACGGCGATCAGCCCCACTTCCACCATCTCCCCGAGCGACAGCAGCACCCACACGTAGAACCCGGCGGTCGAGACGGCGGCGAGCGCGGCGGGCCCGATCAGGCGGCCGACCCAGATGGCATCGATGAGGTTGAAGCAGAAGTGGCACGCCATCATCGCGACCGCCGGCGCCGCCAGCTTCAGGATGACGGGCCGAAGCGGCCCGACGGTGAGCGCGCCGGGCGTGCGGGTCGTGCTGATCATGGCGCCGGAAGCTACCGGGGCGCCGGCCCGGGGGTCAACGAGCGGGTTCTTTGATCCGGTTGCGACGGCGTGCCTTGCTGTCGTACAGCGAGCGGTCCGCGGCATTCAAGAGCGCCTCGAGCGTGGCCCCGTCGCGCGGATGCACGGCCACGCCGACGCTCACGGAGAGCGGCGGCTGCTCGCCGTCCCGCGCCACCCGGTCGGCGATGCGCCGGGCCACGTGCCACGCCGCCGCATCCCCCGTCTCGGGCAGCACCAGCGCGAACTCGTCCCCGCCGAAGCGCGCGGCGGTGTCGATCCCCCGGCACGAGCCCAGTAGCGCTTCCGCCACGCGCCGCAGGGCCATGCTGCCTACCAGGTGGCCATAGCGATCGTTGACCTTCTTGAGGCCGTCCAGATCCATCAGCACCACCGCAAACGGCCGATCGGTGCGGGACGACCGCCGGATTTCCGCGTCGAGCGCGTGCGCGAGTTGTCGGTAATTGGAGAGTCCCGTGAGCGGATCGCTCACCGCCAGCCGGCGCAGCCGGTCCACGGCTTCGGTTCGCTCCGCCACGGCCGCCGCCAGCACCAGAGTGATGACGGCCGAGACCCCTTGGAACGCCTGCAGCAGCAGCAGCGATTCGTTGAACAGTGGCCGGGCGAAGGGGCCGTACCCGCGCAGCGTCCCCCAAATCGCGACGCCGGCGAGCAGGACGACGACCGTCGCCGCCTCACGCTGCTCGAACCGGAACGCCACCCATAACAGGAACGGGACGCACAGGAATTCCAGCGGATAGTGCTTATCGCTCCACGGTACCAGCCCATCGAAGACGACGAACCCGACCACGGCGAGGCACGCGAGCAGCCCGACAGCCTCGAGCGCCTGGCGCCGGGTCCAGCGCACGCGGGGGCGCGCCGCCCACAAGAGCACCGCCGGCGCGACGACCAGATCGCTCACGGCATCGCCCATCCACCAGGTAGACCAGATGGACCCGAATTCGGTCCACTGCGCGAAGCCGCCCAGCGAGAGGGAGACCACGCCGGCCGTCGCGCTGATCGTCGTGCTGAGGAGCGCGGCGAGCCCCGCCAGCTTGAAGACGTCGCGCGCACGCTCGCAGGCCCGATGGCCGCGGGCGAACCGGTTCACCAGATAGGCGCCGACGAGCCCTTCGAGCGTGTTGCCGGCCGCGATGGCGGCCGACGTCGCGATGGAGCCCGCGGTGGTGATGTTGACGAGAAAGGCGCCGAGCAGGATGGCCGGCCAGACCTCATAGCCGAGGAGCAGGAAGGCCGCGAGTGTGAGACCGGAGGGGGGCCACACGACGGTGGCGCTGGGGTGGACGTACGCCACCTCGAGCCCCACCTTGCCGGCCACGAAGTAGCCGGCCGCGAGGGCCGCGAGCAACCCCAGACGTCTGAGCAATCGCGACTGGATCATCCCAGTCCTCAGTGTCTCTTGGACGGCGGGGCGCGCGCCTTCGACGGTACCTAAGGATGAGATGCGAGGAGCGGCGTTGCCGCCGCTCAACCCACCCCGATGAACCACTCCTCCCACCCGACGCGGAACACGCATTCGCAGCGGGCGCAGCGCATCGTGTGCGGCGCGCCTTTCAGCTCCATGCGGTTGCGACAGCCGGGGCACACAGCGTATTTGTCGCCCCATTGCGCGGGCAGGCTTCTCGCATCACGCGGGCGGGCGACGATCGTCCAGTGCTGGGGCGGTGCTGTAACGATCTTCAGGGACGCGCGCGGCACAGGGATCTGCTCGCGGTTGACGTCGAGCCTCACTTCAGCGGGCGTCACGTCCGCCACCCGGTACCACGCACCACGGCGCACTCGACAGTTCACGTCGACCTGCAGCCGAGCCCATTGCGGGTCAGCTGATGCCGCCCCTTCTCGTAGTGCCATCGGCAACATGGTAAGGCTTTCCGGCAGTAATGGTAGAGTGGCGCGACCGCAACAGGGGGTGACCGCCGTCACCGGAGCTCAAGGCGCAGGCTGGGCGGTCTCTCGCAAGAATCGATGGAACACCGGATTCCCGGGATAACGCGAGGCGAGCCGGACCACCTCGTCGCGGGCGTCCCGCTCAAGCGCCGAGCGGTGCGCCGGATCGCGCGCCGCTTCGCGCTCGAGCGCCGCGGCGAGCACCCAGCCGGCCTCGACCCGCGCCAGATCTCCCTCCGTGGCTGCCCGGCGCATGTAGGCGATCCCGCGCTCCGCGTTGCCGCTGCCCAGTCCCACGATCTTCGCGACCAAGCGGGCGAGGGCGCTCGCGCGCGCCAGGCCGTACTGGTACACGCCCAGTCCCAGGTAGCAGTCGGTGCAGCTCGAGTCGACCGCCAGAACGCGGGCGTAGGCGTCGCGCATCGCCTTGCCGTCCTTCGCGGCGCCCCAGGAATGCCCGTGCAGGTCGCGCTGGCGAGCACGATACCCCAGCGCGGTCGCGAGCCAGAAGTCATGGGCCGGGCCGGGAGCGGTGGCGCGGGCGCGCGCGATCGCGAGATCGAGCAGCGAGTCGATCCGCGCGGCCTCGTAGGCGTCGTTCTCGAGCGCGGCGGCCCACCAGATGTACGCGCTCGCTTCGAAGGTCACGGGCGCGGGGTCGGTCGAGTCGCGCCCGGCGAGCTCGGCAAAATAGGCGGCGGCGGCGGGAAAGCCCCCGCCGTACAGCGTGTCGAGCCCGGCGCGCACGTCGGGTCGCTCGGCGCGGGGGTGCTGTACCAGGGACAGCGCGAGAAGGAGAACCCGCACCGTCAGCGCGGCAGCGCGGCCAGCGCGTCCGAAACCCGCCGGGCGACGGCCTCGAGGGCCTGCGCCGCCGGCGAGCCGGGATCGGCCGCGACAACCGGCCGGCCGGTGTCGGCGAGATCCGCCAGCTGCGCCTGCAGCGGCACCTGACCGAGCAGCGGCACGCCGAGCTCGTCGGCGAGCCGCGTCCCCCCACCCGCTAGGAAGATCTCCGTGCGCTCACCGCAATGGGGGCACACGAAGTAGCTCATGTTCTCCACCACACCCAACACCGGAACACCGACGCGCTCGAACATCTTCGCGCCGCGCAAGGAATCGCCCACCGCGACCTCCTGCGGCGTGGTCACGATGATGGCGGCGCGGATATGTACCGTCTGCGCGAGCGAGAGCTGCGCGTCGCCTGTCCCCGGTGGCAGGTCCACGAGAAAGTAGTCGAGCTCTCCCCAGTCCACATCCTTCACGAATTGCCCGATCACCTTCATGATGATGGGGCCGCGCCAGATGGCCGGAGAGTCTCGCTCGACGATGAGCGCGAGCGACATGAGCTTCACGCCGTGGGCCTCGAGCGGCTGGATCTTGCCGCTCCGCACTTCCGGCTTCTGGTCCACACCCATCATCCGCGGGATGTTCGGCCCGTAGATGTCGGCGTCCATGAGCCCTACGCGGTGGCCCGCGCGCGCCAGCGCGACGGCGAGGTTCGCGGAGACGGTGGACTTACCCACGCCGCCCTTGCCCGAGGAAATCGCGAGGACGATGCCGAGGTGGGGGAGCTCGACGGGCGTGGGCGGTGGCGGTACGCCTCCCGGACCGGGCCGGGGAGCGGGCTGGCGGGGAGCGGCACCCTCCGCCGCACTGCTCGCGTCGGTGACGTTGACCCGCACGCCCGTCACGCCCTGCACGCCCTGGACCGCCTTCCGCACCTCGCGCGCCAGCGAGCCGGGATCATCGCGGCCGAGCAGGAACGTGAACGTGACCGTACCATCCCCCGCCACGACGAGGTCCTTCACCATGCCGGCCGAGAGGATGTCGTTCCCGCTGCGAGGGTTCTTGAGCTGGGACAGTGCGCGCTCGACGCGCGCCTGAAGAGTGTCGGAGGCAGGCACGGGAGAAAGGTACTAGAGCGCCGCGTTCTTCAACAATTGGATGTAGATCTGCACCGCGCCGGCGTACGCCTGCACGCCGACTCGCTCATCCATGCCGTGCACCCGACGCAGGTCGTCTTTTCCGATCGCCGAGCCGACGAAGCGCAGCACGTTGGGCGTGAGACGGGCGTAGTATCGCGAATCGGTGCCGCCCACCACGAGCCAGGGGGTCACCACCGCCCCGGGGACCACCTGCCGAATGGTGCGCGCCAGCAGCTGGAACGGCTCGGCGTCCACGCTGGTGACGCCCGACGCATTGGTCATCGTCCCCGGCAGCGGCTCTACGCTGACTCGCGAGTCGTGCACCGCCCGCCGCACGTGCTCGACGACGCCTTCCACGCTGTCGCCGGGGAGGATACGAAAGTTCACGAGCGCACGCGCCGACGACGGTAGCACGTTCTCTTTGACCCCCGCTTGCAGCACCGTGGGTGCGGTGGTCGTGCGGAGCATCGCGTTCCCCTGGGGCGTCGCGCCGAACTTCCGCGCGAGGAGTCCTCCGAGCAGCCACCGGTTCGCGATGACGAGCCGCGGGCCGAACGACATCTCGGGACCCAGGTAGTCGAACATGGCGGCGGTGGGCCCGCGGATGGCCCGCGGCATCTGGTCGTGCTCGAGCCGCAGGATTGCGGCGGCGAGGATGCCCACCGCGGTCTCGTCCGGCGGCATCGAGGAATGTCCGCCCTCGGCCTGGGCCGTGAGTCCGACCGTCACGTATCCCTTTTCCGCGATGCCGACTACCGCCACCGGAGCCGAAACGCCGGCGATCAATCCATTGGTGAGCGCGCCGCCTTCGTCCAGCACGAACTCGGGCTGTACGTTGCGGGACGCGAGCAGCTCCGCGATGCGGGCCGCGCCACGCCGCCCGCCCACCTCCTCGTCATAGCCGAACGCCAGGTACAGGGTGCGCCGCGGCTTGGCTCCCGCCCCGAGGAGATGCTCCACCGCCTCGCAGAGTCCGACGAGGCTGCCCTTGTCGTCGAGCGCGCCCCGGCCCCACACATATCCGCCGGCGATCCTGCCCTCGAATGGCGGCTCGGTCCAGCGTGTCTCCGTGCCGGGCTCGACCGGCACCACGTCCTGATGAGCCAGCAGCACGATCGGTGGGACACTCGGATCGGATCCCGGCCACTCGTACAGCAGACCGTAGCCGTTCACTTTCTCGAGCTTCAGGGCGGCATGGAGCTTTGGAAACGTGGTTCGCAGGTAGCGCTGGAAGCCATCGAACTCACGAGCGTCGAACTGGCTCGAATCCTGAAAGGAGATGGTCTTGAAGCGCAGCGCGCCGGCCAGGCGCTGCGCGAGCGCCGCCGTGTCGAGCGGCTCGACCGCCACCGGCGCCGCCTGGGGTTGGCGCGACCGGAACGTGAAGGTGCGCTCGAGCACGATGACCGCGAGGATCACCACCACGACGAGCAGGGCGCCGAGACTCTTTTTCATAGTGCGCGAAAGTGCCGCGACCGCGCTCGGTCGGCAAGGGGCCCGGGGGGACGATTCATCGATTACACTCCGCTGCATGATTTCAAGCTTCGACTACGGCGACGTGCGCTATTTCCGGATGGCCCGCGCCGTGTTGGGACGGGCGATCTACTGGACCGGCGTCTATCTCATCGACGGGTTGCTCGTGGACTCGGGCCCGCCCAACCTCGCCCACGACGTGCGACGGCTGGTTTCCAACCTCGCGGTGCGGCAATGTGTCACCACCCATCACCACGAGGATCACTCCGGAAACCACGGCCTGCTCGCGGCCGAGCTGCGGATTACCCCCTTGGCACACGCGATTGGCGTATCGCGACTCGCCGTCGCGGACACTCACTCCCAGCTGTACCGCCGCGTCGCCTGGGGCGCCCGGCCGCCGGCCCCCGCCGCGCCGCTCGGCGAGGGCCTCGAGACGCCGCGATTCCGGTTCCGGGTAATTCACACCCCCGGCCACGCAACCGACCACGTGGCCCTGTTCGAGCCCGAGCGCGGCTGGCTCTTCTCGGGCGACCTGTATCTCGCCCCCCGGCTCCGCTACCTCCGCGCCGACGAAGACGTGTACGCGATGATGGATTCGTTGCGGCGGGTGCTGGCGCTCGAGCCGCGGGTGCTGTTTTGCCAGCACCGCGGGCGCGTGGAGCAGGGCGCGGCACGGCTGCGCGACAAGCTCGACTTCCTGGTCGAGCTGGGCGAGCGAATCCACGAGCTGCACGGGCGCGGGTGGAGCGATGCGGCCATCGCGCGTGCGCTCCCGGGGAGCGACTTCTTGTGGCGGGTGTGGACCGGCGGGGACTTCTCGAAGCGAAACTTCGTGCGGGCGTTCCTGCGAACCGCTAGCGCCCGTTGAGATACTCCCGCGCCGCGGCCAGCACCTCGGCCTGCGCCTCGGCGAGCGAGCCCTCGAGCGACGCCCCCGCGGCTTTGCGGTGTCCCCCACCGCCGAATCGGTGCGCCAGCTCGGCCACGTCCACGTCGCCGAGCGAGCGGAAGCTGACCTTCACCTTGCCATTGGCGAGCTGGCGGAACAGGAGGGCCAGCCGGACCCCCGCGATGGATCGCGGATACTCGACGATGCCGTCCAGATCGTCGGCGGTGGCACGGTGCCGCTGCAGCGCGTCGGGCGGCACCGTCACCCACGCCAGCCCGCGCTCCGGTTCGACCACCAGGGTGGCGAGGACCTCGGCGGTGAGGCGGACGCGACCCTCGGGTGCGCTCGCGTACACCGACTCGTAGATCGACTCCGGGTCCACGCCGTGCTCGAGCAGCGCGCCCGCGACCCGCAGCACGCGCGGGGTGGTGTTCGCGAACCGGAACCCGCCCGTGTCGGTGAGGATGCCCACGTACAGCGCGCGGGCCGCCTCGGGGCAGAGCGGCCACTGGAGGGCACTCGCAAAGTCGAACACCAGCTCGGCCGTGGCGGCCGCCTCGGGGGCCACCAACCGCGGGCCACCGGGCAGCGAGCCCACGCTCACGTGGTGGTCGATGCACGCCACCGCTTGCGACTGCGTGATCGCGCGCGCCAGATCGCCCAACCGGCTCACCTCGGAAATGTCGAGGACCACGACCACGTCGGCCTCTGCGATCTCGCGCGCCGCGCGGTCCGAATGATCGGCCCCCTCTGGCAGGAGAAAGTGAAACCGCTCAGGGATGGGCGTCGGGTTCGCGATGGTCGCGCGCAGTCCGCGCGCCGTGAGCAGATGCCACAGTGCCACCTCGCTGCCCACGCCATCACCGTCGGCGTTGACATGCGTCGTGAGCACGACCCGGCGGCCGGGTGTGAGCACCGCGGCCACGGCTTCGGCTGCACGGACGCGCTCCGGAGGAACGGAGACGCCATTCATCGACATGATACCAAGATAAACGGAAGCCCGTCCCGAAGAGGCGTCGCGAAGACGATGTCACGAGACGGCGTTAACGCCGCGCTACGGTCCCGACCTCGCCCCGATGAACGAGAGGAGATGCGGGTTTGTACCCGTTACCACGAGGCGCCCGCTTACGGAGAGCGTGTTCTGCTGCAGCATGAACCTGCCCGGCACTTCCACCGAAAGGGGGATGCCGGAGACCTTCACCACGCCGGTCACGTGGATCGAGTCCGGGTCCGGGTGCGTGTACCTGCCCAGGATGCTTTCGGGCGCTTGGCCCTGATTGACGATGACGGCAACAAACGAGTCCACACCCATCGCATGGCTCAAGGTGACATGGCCCGAGACGGTCGGCGGACCGTAGGCGGGGAGCGTGTCCAGACAGTAGGAGACTAACTGATACAAACCGTACAGTGAGTCGCCTTGCGCCAGACCGCCGCTGTAGGACGGGCACGGAGTCGGCTGGTGCGGGGTCGTGCTGTTGCTGCAAGCAGCGGCCATGGCTACCCCCACGCCCCCGAGGAAGGTCATGCGCACCGCCAAGCGCCGCGTCATGCGGGCAAACTACCGGGGGGCGGAGACAGCGTCTAGCCCCGCAGCGCGCTGTGTTTCCGGCTGTAGCCGAAATAGACGGCGAATCCGATCACTAGCCACACGGCCAAGCGGATCCACGTGTCGAGCGGCAGTGTGAGCATGAGGCCCAGACAGGAGAGGATGCCGAGCAGCGGCACCAGGGGGACGAGCGGTGTCCGGAACGGTCGCTCCAGATCCGGTCGCGTACGTCGCAAGATCCATACGCCGGCGCACACCAGCACGAACGCGAGCAGCGTGCCGATGTTGACCCACGTCCCGAGCAGCTGCAGCGGCAACAGCCCGGTTGCGAAGCATACCGCGATGCCGGTGTAGATCGTGGAGAGGTACGGCGTGCGGAACCGCGGATGCACTCTACCGGCCCAAGGCCCGAGCAGGCCGTCGCGCGACATCGAGTAGAAGACGCGGGACTGCCCGAGCAGCATGACGAGAATCACGGAGCCGACGCCCAGGACCGCGCCGAGATTGATCGCGAGGCGAATCCACCAGGGAGCGCCGATCCGCTCCATCGCGTACGCCATCGGCGCCGGGAGATTGAGCTCGCCGTAGGGCACCATGCCCACCAGCACGGCCGACACCACGACGTACAGCAGCGTGCAAATCGCGAGCGAGCCGAGGATACCGAGCGGCATGTCGCGCTGGGGGTTCTTCGACTCCTGCGCCGCGGTCGAGACCGTGTCGAACCCGATGTAGGAGAAGAACACCAGGCCGGCACCGCGCAGCACGCCGGACCAGCCGTAGCTGCCCCACTCCCCGGTGTTCGGAGGGATGAACGGCGTCCAGTTGGCCGGCCGGACGTGCGGCAGGCCGACGAGCACGACCAGCAGACCAGCAAGACGATCCCGACTTTGAGAATGACGATCAGGCTGTTGACCCGCGCCGACTCTTTGATCCCGATGACCAGCACGGCGGACATCAGCGCGACAATACCGACGGCTGGGAGGTTGATGATGGCGCCGGTCAGGTTGAGCCCCGGATGGGCGCAACCCACCGCGTGGGCGGTCACCTGGGCCAGGGTGCACAACTGCGTCGGCGGGGCCGTGAGGCTCGCGGGGATCCGGATGCCGAACAGCCCCAGCAGGGACACGAAATGGCCCGACCAGCCGACACCCACCGTGGCGGCGCCGGCGGCGTATTCGAGCACCAGGTCCCAGCCGATGATCCAGGCCGCGAACTCGCCCATGGTCGCGTAGGCGTAGGTGTAGGCGCTGCCCGCGACCGGCACGGCGCTCGCCATCTCGGCGTAACAGAGGCCGGCGAACGCGCACGCGACGCCGACGAGGATCATCGAGAGGGGCACGGCCGGACCGGCGTACAGCGCGGCCACCTGCCCGGTGATCACGAAGATCCCGGCGCCGATGACGGCGCCGATGCCGAGCGTGACGAGATTGAGGGGCCCGAGCGCCCGCGTCAGGGCGTGCTCGCCCGTCGCCTCCGCTTCGGCCCGGAGCGTGGCGATCGGCTTGGTGGCGAAGAGGCTCATCCGGCAATCTGGGAGCTGCCGGCGGCCCTCCCAACGGCGCTGGGACGACCGGGACTGCGAGCGGGACGAGCGGCGCTAAGGCGTGGCCGGGGCGAGCAGGTTCCGGCGGTAGCGGCGGCTGAGGGTGACGCGCACGCCGCTTTCGAGAATAACGACCGCGTCCCCGTGGAACCACGGCTGCACTTCCCGCACGCGGTCCAGGTTCACGAGCGCCGACCGGCTGATCCGCCGGAACCGCTCCGGATCGAGTCGCGCCTCGAGCGTCGCGATAGTGGTACGCACGGTGTGCACGCGGTCACCGACGTGCAGCCGCACGTAGTTCCGCGCCGCTTCGATCCAGTCTACGTCAGCCGTCCGCACGAAAAAGCTGCGCCCGTTCTCCGCGACGAGCAGGCGCTCGGGGTGGCGACGCGCGGACGGCTCCTCGGCGACCGACGCGGTCGCGTGCAGCTCCTGCAGCCTGGCCTCGAGCTCAGCGGCGCGCACGCGGTGCTCCCGGAGGTCCCGGCGGTAGTCACGCGCGTGCACGCCGGCCAGGATGCTCCAATACACCACGACGTTCCAGAGGTACACCGTGGCGAAGTTGTTCAGGAAATAGGTGGAGATCTGGCGCGGCTCGCCGGCCACCACTTGGAGCAATGTCTGGAGCGGAACGGAGATGGCGAAATGGGCGAGCCCCACGAGCAGGCTCGCGGCGACGTGAAAGGCGAAGTTGTACCCCCAACTCATCGCGTCAATCGGCACCCGTTGCTTCAGACGAGCGATGAGGAGGGCGAACAGCCCCCACACGTACCAGTCCGGGAGGCTCATGCGGATCGCCTGTCCCCACGTGTCGGACGGCTGGCCGAACCGCCGCCCGGCGAGGAACACCTGCGTGGCGAACGCAAGGCCCAGCACGGTCCAAAAGGTCAGCCACCGCGCCCACTGCGCGGGCTCGCTGCGGACCGATGCGTCCTGACTCAGCACGTCACGACCTCCGAAACGACTCACCATAACAGCCCGGCGAGGCCTCAGCGCGCAGACTTCTGGCCGTCCACCCCTGTCTGCAGCGTACTATGGCGCCGACCATACAGGAAATAGATGACTAACCCGATCGCCATCCAAACGAACAGGCGGATCCAGGTGTCACCAGGAAGCGTGGCCATCAATCCCCCACAGCACAGCACACCCAGGATGGGCACGACCGGCACCCAGGGGGTTTTGAATGGTCGATCCAGGTCAGGCCGAGTGTGGCGGAGGATCCAGACGCCCGCACACACCAACACAAACGCGAGCAGCGTCCCGATGTTCACCAGCTCTCCAAGCAGTTGGATCGGGAAGACGCCAGTGAAGAACATCGCGAAGAGGCCGACGAAGATCTGCGTGAGCCAGGGGGTGCGGAATCGCGGATGGATCTTGCCGACCCAGGGAGGCAGCAGGCCGTCTCGAGACATCGAGTAGAAGACGCGGGACTGGCCGAGGAGCATGACCAAGATGACCGACGCGAGCCCCAAGACGGCTCCGAGGTTGATCATCCAGCCCATCCAGCGCAGGCCGGGGATCGAATCCACGGCGAACCCGACCGGGTGTGACACGTCGAGCTTTGTGTAGGGCATGATGCCGGTGAGGATGCCCGACACGAGGATATACAGCACGGTGCAAATGGCGAGCGAGCCTAGGATCCCCTTGGGCATGTCCTTCTGGGGGTTTTTGGCTTCCTGTGCGGCGGTGCTCACGGCATCGAAGCCGATGTATGCGAAGAAGATCAGGCCAGCGCCACGCAGCACCCCGCTGAATCCGAACTTGCCGAACTCACCTTGGTTCGGCGGAATGAACGGATGCCAATTGGCCGGGTTTATATAAAACGCGCCCGCGACGATGAACAACGCCACGACGGTGAGCTTCAGCGCCACGATGAAGTTGTTGACGGTTGCCGACTCTTTGATCCCGACCACCAGCACGAACGACATGATCGCCACGATCGCGATGGCGGGGAGGTTGACAATCGACCCGGTCGAGTTGAGGCCCGGCGTTACGCAGCCCGCTACTGCCTTGGCCACTTCAGACGCCTCGCACCATCGAAACGGCGCTGAAGTCAGGGCAGCGGGCAAGTGGATGTTGACGTTCTCCAGCAGGCCGACGAAGTATCCCGACCAGCCGACCCCGACGGTGGACGCACCCATAGCATATTCGAGGACCAAGTCCCACCCGATGATCCACGCCATGAACTCGCCCATGGTGGCATAGGAGTACGTGTACGCACTCCCGGCCACGGGGACGGCGCTCGCCATCTCGGCATAACACAAGCCAGCGAACGCGCACGCGATCCCGGCGGCAACGAAGGAGAGTGGTACCGCCGGGCCGGCGTGGCGGGCCGCAGCAAGACCGGTGAGGACGAAGATGCCTGCACCGATGATGGCGCCGATGCCCAGGGTCGTGAGGTTCAGCGCGCCCAGGGTCTTCTTGAGCGTCCCCTCCCCTGTCGCGTCGGCCTCGGCGCGCAGGAGGGCGATCGACTTAGTGGCCCAAAAGCTCATGCGGACCTCGTAGGCGGGAGGTTAGCTGCGGCCGGGGACGGCGGGACGGCGGCTAGAGTAGGCCCGGCTGGGGGGCCTGTCAAGTCAGAAAGCGAGGTCGACGCGCAACGTCCATGAATGTGGCAGCGGCATGGTGGCGAAGTCTTGAATCAACCGCGGTTGGCCCGGGGCGCCGACGCCGTAGCTCCCGGCCTCGGGATCGACACCCGAGTAGCCCGTCCACGTCGCGAGATCGCGACCGGCGAGCGTGATCGTGGCCGCACGCGCGCGCAGGGCGGCTGCGACGGTGGGTGGCGCGACGAACGTCAGGGCGAGCTCGCGAAGCTTGAGGTAATCGGCGTCCTCGAAGAACATGGGCGTCGCTTGACTCGGCGCCGCCAGCGCCTCAGCCTGCGCTGCCAACGGCGTGCGGGCATCGTTCACCTGGCGACAAGTCCATTGCGCACACCGCCACCAGGCGTCGGCGTTGAACAACGTCTGCCCAGCCCGATAGTCGAGCGTCGCCGACAGGCGGAGCGTGTTCCCCAGCGTCCACGCGGACGTGAGCATCGCTCCTTGAGTGGGATAGGGCGAACCGGCCCACTGCAGCTGGAACACGCGGCTGACTTCCTGCGGCTCGATAATTCCGTTCCCATTGCTGTCGGCATAGCTGATCGGAAATGTCCAATAGCCGCCGACCGGCGATCCGGGCACCAAGCCCTGCCACACGGCCGTGCCAAAGTACACGGGCGCCCCGTCGAGTTTCAGCAGGCGGTTGCGATTGCCCCAGAGCAGCAGCGACACATCCCACCCGAGCCGGGGACCGACCAGGAGCTTGCCGACGATGGTCGCCTCGACGCCGCGGTTGCTGATCCCCGCACCGGGGCGATAAGTCGGCACGTACCCTCCCCCGTAGCCGGGCGCCAACCCAAAACTCAAGACGTTCGACCGCATGGCGTAGTACGTGAGCTGAGCAGCGAAGCGCCCATCGGCGAGATCGGCATCGGTACCCACCTCGATCGTTCTAGTCCGCTCGGGCTCGATGCGCGGCTGGGGGGGCGACAAGGGCGGCACGATGAAGAAGGACTCGAGAAACGCCGGCAGCTCCCGGCCTGCGGAGCCATACGCGGCCCGGAGCCGCACCTGGTTGAGGAAGCCGGAGTCGGCCCGGTGAGCGACCCACGCCACGCTCAGGCTCGGGTGGGTCATCGTTCGGTCGATCGGCCTGAACTTGTCGTAGCGCAACGCGCCGCTTACGGACACACGCCCACCGAAGTCGAGCTGCTCCGCGCCATAATAGCCGACCGATTGCCCCCGTTCGGCGAGGCCTGCCTGCAGGCAAGCGTAGCACCCTGGGAACCCGTTGCCACTATCGCGGCTGGCGGTCAGGAACTGCTCCAAACTGTCACGCAGGCGTTGTGTGCCGAGCGTGGTGGTCGACCGAATGTGCGGCGAGAGCGCGCGCGTGACGGTGGCGGCGAGGTCGAGGGTGCGATGTCGGGTCTCGGTGCGTACGTCGGTCAAGGATCTCGGTGCCGTGCTGGTCGCGGAATAGACGGCGGCGTCCGCCAGCCCCACGGCGTCCCACCCCGCGAGACCGTGCACGGCGAGCCACGGCACGGGGGTCCAATGGGCCGCAACGACACCGGACGTCCGTCCGAGACCTTGGGTGTTGCTGCCCCGGAAGGACGGCGCCCAGCTGAAGTTCGCGCCATCGCTCGGTCCGAACACCGCCGATGTCAGAATGTCGGGAGGGAGGCGCAGGTTGCCTGTGGTACGCGCGACGCTGGCGCTCACTTCGAGGTTGGGCCAGGGGCGCACTGCCCCGGTCCCACGAAAATTGAGTCGCCGATAATAGTTCGGGTCGGGGCTGACCACGCTCGAGGAGAACGGTCCATCAGAGCCCGAGAAGTCTCCGGCCAGCCGATAGTCCGCCCGACTCGAGCCCCCCGAGACGCTGAGTCCGTACTGCCGAGCCAGCGCCGTCCTGAACGGGCTCCGTTGCGCCAGGGGGTTGAATTGCTGGACGAAGTCCTGTAGGCAGTACCCCGCGGCCTGCACCGCCAACGTGCAGCGGCCGTGGCGATAGAGATCATTGGGGTTATCGACGTCAACGCCACCATAGTTCGCGGGCCAGGACGCTTGCTCCGACCTCACACCGCCCGTAGCGTACGCCTCCCAGCGCGGCGGGCCGGCGCGGCCCCGCTTCGTGCGAATCAACAACACGCCGCCGGCGGCGCCCGGTCCATACACCGCGGCACCGGCAGGACCCACCACCTCCACCGATTCGATATCCTCGACACTCAGGTCGGATAACCGCAGAGGTCCAGGTGCAACCGGGCCGGTCATCGAGGCCCAGTAATCATCCTCGGTTTGATCGACCCGCATGCCGTCCACGAACACAAGCGGCGGTCGATCGTCCACCAGCGATTGCACACCGCGCATCCGGATTCGCGACCCCGTGCCCGTCAGCCCGGAGCCCGGAACGACGAGCAGGCCCGGGACACGGTCCATGAGCAGGTCGCCGACATCGCGCACCGCTCCCTCCCGCGTTAGGCGCGCGGCATCGATGAAATAGGAATGGGTGGGGCGAGTGGTCGAATCCGTTGGCGCCGGCGTGGTGTCCGCCTGCCCGATACACGTCGGCGGAAGGGCGAGAACCACAGCCCCGACGAGAAGGAGAGCGTTGCGGGCGCGCAGCAAGGATGTCCTCAACGATCGGCTTGCCGCACACCATGTGCCGATTTAGAGGGAAGCGCAACGGCATCGGGGTGTGTGGCGGTGACGCAACGCCGGGGGCTACAGCGAGTAGTTCGGGGCTTCCCGCGTGATTACGACGTCGTGCGGGTGGGACTCCCGCAGCCCGGCGCTCGTGATCTGGATGAACTCGGTCTCGGCCCGGAGCGCGTTGACGTCGCACACGCCGCAGTAACCCATGCCGCTGCGCAGCCCACCCACCATCTGAAAGATCACGTCCGAGGCCGGCCCTCTATAGGGCACGCGTCCCTCGATGCCTTCGGGCACGAGCTTGGACGGCGAGACCTCGCCTTCCTGGAAGTAACGATCGGCGGAGCCTTCTTCCATGGCGCCGAGACTGCCCATCCCGCGGATCACCTTGAAGCGCCGGCCCTCGAGCAGGAACGACTCACCCGGGCTCTCCTCCGTGCCGGCGAGCATGGAGCCCATCATTACGCTCTCGGCGCCCGCGGCGAGCGCCTTGACCACGTCGCCCGAGTACTTGATGCCGCCATCCGCGATCACCGGCACGTCGCCTGCTCCCGTCACGGCGTCGACGATCGCCGTGATCTGCGGGATGCCGACGCCGGTGACGACGCGGGTGGTGCAGATCGAGCCCGGACCCACACCAACCTTCACCGCGTCCACGCCGCGTTCGACCAGCGCCCGCGCGCCCGCCTCCGTCGCCACGTTCCCGCCCACCAGCTGCGCGTCGGGGTACGCCTCGCGCAGGCAGGCCACGGTCTTGAGCACGCCTTCGGAGTGCCCATGCGCCGAGTCCACGACGATCACGTCGCACCCCGCATCGAGCAGCGCGCGGGCGCGCGCCAGCGCATCGGACGTCCCGCCCACTGCCGCGGCGACGCGCAGCCGGCCGTGCTGATCCTTGTTGGCGTGGGGGTGCCGCCGGCGCTTGAAGATGTCCTTGATGGTGATCAGACCCTTGAGGACGCCTTTGTCGTCCACGACCGGGAGCTTCTCGATGCGGTGCTTGGCGAGGATCCGCTCCGCTTCATCGAGCCCCGTGCCCACGGGCGCGGTCACCAGGCGGTCCTTGGTCATCGCGTCGCGGATCGGGCGGTCCAGTTCGCGCTCGAACTGCAGGTCGCGGTTGGTGATGATGCCCACCAGGCGCCCGGCGTCGTCCACGATCGGGACGCCCGAGATGCGGAACCGCTCCATCAGGCGCACCGCTTCGCGCAGCGGCCGGTCCGGCCCGAGAGTGATGGGGTGCAGGATCATCCCCGACTCGCTGCGCTTCACGCGGTCCACCTCCGCCGCCTGGCGGTCCACCGGCATGTTCTTGTGGACGACGCCGATGCCGCCCTCGCGCGCGATCGCGATCGCCATCTCCGATTCGGTGACCGTATCCATCGCGGCGGACACGAGGGGGATGTTGAGGGGGATGCCGCGGGTAAAGCGCGAGCGCACGTCCACGTTCCGCGGATGTACGCTCGAGAGCCGCGGAACGAGCAAAACGTCGTCGAAAGTGAGAGCGGAAGCCGGCCGGAAGGTTCCCATGGCGAAAGTTACTGGGCGGGGGGCGTTTCCTCAACCTTGTCCTTGTCGGTCGACTTCTTCGCCGCTTCCTCCACCGCGGCCTTCCCCGCCGCCGCCACCTTCTCGAGCAACTTCCCCGCTTTTCCCACGGCGTCCATCGTCCCCTTGATGATGTTGACCGGAACCCGGCCCGCCCGCAGCGTGTCTTCGAGCGTTTCCGCCACGCGCTGGAACGGCGGCGCGCCGGCCGGCCGCTCGGCGTACTTGGACTCCAGGAACTCGACGTAGTCGAGGACCTGATACGCCTTGTCGTCGGGGAGCGCGTCGAGCTTCCGCAACAGGCGGTCACGCAGGATCTCGTTCATGGCAGGGTCTCGAGGCTGATCAGGTCGAGCACCGGGTTCCCGAGGAACCGGGTGCGGCCGGTGCGCACGCGCGCGGTGACCTGGATGGTGGCAAGTGGCGTGATGGTCTCGAGCTGCGCGCGCCTCGCCTCGGGGACCACGACGTACACGAACCCGCGCTCGGGGAGTGGCCCGCGCGCCAGCATGTACGTTGCACCGTTCGGGATCTCGGGCCGCAGCTCGTCGGCCTGCTGTGTCGAGATGAACTGCAGCGTCCAGCGCAGCACCTGTCCCGCGTACCGCTGTGGGTCGGTGCGCAGCTCGGCGGCGGTGATGCCCACGAGCACGCCCGGCGGGGCGATCTCCAAGTCCGCGCTCTTCACCCACCCCTCGAGCTCCACCCGCGTCCAGTCGCCGGAGCGCCCCAGCACGCGCAGCGGCGCCGACGGCGCGAGCGTCCCCGCGGGCTGGCCCTCCGGCGACCGGTACAGCACCGTCCGGCGCGCCGACTCGACGCGGGACGGATCGACCGGAGCGGAGGGACTGGGACTCGAGGTCGTGTCGGGTGGACCGACCCCAGACCCACGGCCCGGGGTCTGTGGGTCCCCGGGCTTGCGGGCAGGGGGCGGTCGCGCTTGGGTGGTGTCCGAGTCCGGTACGGCGGTGCGCGAGCTCGCCACCTGCGCGACCGACTCGAGGTCCGTCTTTTCGAGCCAGCCCGCGCGCGTGACGTGGATCCAGCGACCCGACGTGCCTTCCGCAACCTTGTTGAGGAGGAACCCCTGGGGCAGTTTCCCGACGAGCGCGCCTGCGGGCGCGGAGCGCAGGTTCTCCTCCGGCGCGCGCGTGACGGTGAGGTCGTAGCCCGCGCGCGGCGTCGGGCCCACCGAGGTCGCGAAGATCCAGCCCTCGAGCATCACGCCCTGCCAGTCGCCTTGCACCTCGCCGCCCATGAGCACGGCACCGCGTGCCAGGCGTGCCAGGCGCTTTCCACCCGGCTCCTGGCAAAACCAGGCCCCGTCGGTGGTCACGCGGTAGCGCGCTTGGGCTGCGAGCGGCAGGGGCGCGACGAGCCCCAGCACAACTGGAAGGGCGCGGAGGGCCCGGCTAGATTGCATCCCCTCCAATATGGCAAAGAGGCATGGGCCGCGCACCCCGGTCGTCCTGATCGTGCTCGACGGCTGGGGCTTTCGTCCCGGCCGGGAGGGCAACGCCGTCGAGCTGGGCCGGACTCCCACCTGGCATCGCCTCTGGGCGAACGCGCCCCGCACCTTGCTCAACGCGTCGGGGCTCGCCGTGGGTCTTCCCGAAGGACAGATCGGCAACAGTGAAGTGGGTCACCTGAACCTCGGAGCCGGTCGCGTGGTGCCGCAGGACATCGTGCGCATCTCGCAGGCGATCGAGTCCGGAGAGTTCTTCCGGCTCCCGCCGCTCGTGGAGCTGTGCACCGCCGTGAAGCGGCGCGGGGGAACGCTGCACCTGCTCGGACTGATCGGCAGCGGCGGTGTGCACGCGCTCGATGACCATCTCGCGGCTGCCGTCAGGCTCGGCCATCTGCATGATCTGCCGGTCGCCATTCACGCCTGGCTCGACGGACGCGATACGCCGCCCCAGTCGGGATTGGCGTTCATGCAGGAGCTGGTGGACCTCTTGGCTCAATACGGCGGCCGGGCGGTGGTCTCGACGGTGGTGGGGCGCTACTACGCCATGGACCGTGACAAGCGGTGGGAGCGCACCAAGATCGCGTACGACGCCATGGTGCACGGCGTGGGCGAGGTCGTCCCCGACCCGATCTCGGGCGTCCGTCGCGCCTACGACGCCCGTGAGACCGACGAGTTCGTGAAGCCGCGGATTAGCGCGGGCACGCCGCGTATCCGGCCGGGTGACGGGGTGTTCTGTTTCAACTACCGGGCCGACCGTATGCGCCAGATCGTGCGCGCGCTGGCGGTGGACGGGTTCGACGGCTTCGACACGGGCACCCGACCCGCCGTCGATCTCGTTACCATGACGCAGTACGACGAGACGTTTCCCTTTCCCATGGCGTTCGGGCCGATGGTGCTCTCGGAGATCGTGGCGCAGGTGCTGACCGAACACGGCAGGACCATGTTTCGGACCGCCGAGACGGAGAAGTACGCGCACGTCACGTACTTCTTCAACGGCGGCGTGGAGACCCCCTACCCCGGTGAAGAGCGGCTGCTCGTGCCGTCGCAGAAGGTCGCCACCTACGATCTGATGCCCGAAATGAGCGCGCCCGGGGTCACCGACGTACTGTGCAACGCGATCGAGGCCGGGCACCACGATTTCATCCTGTGCAATTACGCGAACGGGGACATGGTCGGCCACTCCGGGGTACTAAGCGCGGCCGTGAAGGCCGTGGAGACGGTCGATCAATGTCTCGAGCGCGTCGTCAAGAGCGCCGAGCGGCGCGGCGCCACGCTGCTCGTGACGGCCGATCACGGCAACTGCGAGCTGATGATCGACCCGATGACGGACGGCCCGCACACGGCGCACACCACGAACCCGGTGCCGTTTCTTATTGTGGGCGACGCGGTGCGCGGTCCGTTGCGCCACGGCGGCGCGCTGCGCGACGTCGGCCCCACGGTGCTCCGGCTGCTCGACATCCAACCGCCGCCGGAAATGACCGGCAGAGACTTAAGGGAGACGGATTAATGACGAGAGTCGTTGCTCTCTTGTGGCTTGGCGTCGTGGCGTCCTGGAACGCGGTCTCCGCCCAGGTGGGCCACGAGCCCGCCCACTCCCCCTACCACGACGTGCGGCGCGGTGGCGTCTTGGTCTTCACCTTCGGGTATCTGGGTGGCAGCCGGGGCAGCGTGGGGGTCGGCCCTGCGGAGGGCAAGACCGGCGGCATCCGTTACGAAGTGCCGTTCGGCGCGGTCGGCGCCTCGCTCGGTCTCGCGTACGCGCGTATGAACCGTTTCGTCGTCGACCCCTTCAAAGACACCACGTCGCGGAAGAGCGGGCCTTCCACCAATGACGTCGTGCTCTTGGACGCCGGGCTGCAGCTCATCCTCACCGGCCGCAAGACGTGGCGGGGTTTCGCCCCGTACGTAGGAGGCGTCCTGGGCGTGGCCATCGGCGGAACGTCGCCGCGCGACACCAGCGGGTACAAGTTCGGCACGAAGTTCACCGTCGCTCCCAACGTCGGCCTGCGCTGGTACCCCGCCCGGCGTCTCTCCGTACGGGGAGACGTCCGCCTGGTGCTCTGGAAGCTCAACTATCCCACCCAGTTCAAGCAGCCGGACCCGATCGACAACACCCCGGTCCTGTCCGGTACCGCGTCGCTCACCGAGTGGACCTCGCACCCGTGGGCGACGATCGGCGTGGGATGGACTTTCTAGGGGAGGGACTACGGCGCGCCGTCGCCCTGCTGCTCGCGGGCGACGGCGAAGTGTACGGCATCGCGCTCCTCACCCTCAAGATCGGCCTCATCGCCACCGTCCTCGCCTGCGGGCTCGGCATCCCCGTGGGGTTCGTGCTCGCCACGCGACCGTTTTGGGGGCGCCGCGCCGCGCTCACCGTCGTCAACACCGCCCTCGCGTTTCCCACCGTGGTGGTGGGGCTGCTGCTCTACGGCCTGCTCTCTCGCCGCGGCCCGCTCGGCGGTCTCGAATGGCTCTACACCTGGCAGGCGATCGTGGTGGGCGATGTCGTGCTCGCCCTCCCGATCGCGGCCGCGCTCGCGGCCGCCGCGGTCCAGGGCGTCGATCCCCGCATCCGTCGCACCGCGGAGACGCTCGGCGCCGGCCGGTGGCGCACGGCGTGGACCGTGGCACGCGAGGCCCGGTTCGCCCTCGCGGCGGTGATCACGACCGCCTTCGGCCACGTCGTGGCGGAGATCGGGTCCGCCATGACCGTGGGCGGCAACATCCGCGGCCAGACGCGCACCCTCACGACCGCGGTCGCTCTGTACACCAGTCAGGGCGACTTCGGGCTCGCGCTCGCGCTCGGGCTCATCCTGCTACTCCTCGCCTTGCTCGTGAATGTCGCCCTGCAGGCGCTCCAAGGCCGCGGCAATGCTTGAGCTCGTCGCCGTGCGGCACCGCTACGACGGCCGCGTGGTGCTCGACATCGAGCGCTTCGCTGTCGCGCCCGGCTCGGGCGTGGCGATCGTGGGACCGAACGGATCGGGCAAGAGCACCTTGCTGCGGCTGCTCGCGCTGCTCGAGCGTCCCTCCGAGGGAGAGGTGCGACTGGACGGCGTCGCGGTGGCCGGAGCGGGCCCGCGGCGGCGCATCACGTTGGTGGAGCAGCGTCCCGTCCTGCTGCGCGGCACCGTCCGTGAAAATCTGGCGTTCGGATTACAGGTGAGAGGAATCAGACGCACAGAAGTGAACAGAAGAGTCGACAGCGTCGCGGGGCGGCTCGGGATCACGCCCCTGCTGCATCGCAGGCGGCACGAGCTGTCGGACGGCGAGGTGCAACGTGTCGCGGTGGCGCGCGCGCTCGCGGTTGAGCCGGACGTGCTGCTGCTCGATGAGCCCGCCAGCTCGGCCGACCGCGCCGCGGCGCAGACGCTGTATCGCGCACTCGCCGAAGAGCGCGCCCGCCGCCCACTCGCGGTCTGCCTCGCCTCGCATCAGCTGGAGGACGCATACCGCTGGGCGGATGACGTGCGCGCCCTCGCGGAAGGCAGGCTGTCACCGGTCACGCCGGAGAACCTGTTCCGCGTGGACTTGCCCGTGAGTACAAGCGGCGGCGATCTGAAGCATGTGTGCGTCGGCACGATCGAGATCGCCGCGACCACCGACAAGACGGGTCCTGCGATCCTAGCGGTGCCGCCGACGGACATCTTCGTGAGTCGCGAGCCGCTCGCCTCCTCGGCGCGCAACGTGTTCACCGGACGTGTGACGCGACTCGCGCATCAGCGGCCGGGGACCGTCCAAGTGACGGCGGACGTAGGCGTGGAACTCGTAGCGGTCGTCACGGAGGAGGCGGCCCGGGACCTGGGGCTCACGCCGGGAGGCCCAGTGGTGTTCTCCTTCAAGGCCAGTGCGGTGCGGGTGTTCTAGCCGTGCCGATCAGCTATCTTACGCGCATCGTTGAGTTTAGCGCGACGCACTACATCAGGCGAGCCGACTGGCCCGACGAGCGGAACGCCCAGGAGTTCGGGCGGGCGGCGGTCGACCATGGCCACCGCTACCAGTGCCGGGTCACGGTGCGAGGGCCGCTTGTGGCGGAAGCAGGGGGTGTGATGAGCCTCGAGACGCTCGATCGTCTGCTGGCCGAGGAAATCACCCGGCGTCTCGACGGCCGCAGCCTCAACGAGGCGCTCCCCGAGTTCGCTCCGGGCCGCCGGCTCGCGACGGGGGAGGCGCTGGCGGTGTACGTGTGGGAGCGCATCGCGCCCCGCCTGCCGCGCGGGGTCACGTTGCACGCGGTGCGCGTGCAGGAGGGGCCGCATGTCTACTCGGAGTATTTCGGTGAGCCGTGATCTCTCAGGGGCTGGGGGCTCGGGGCTCGGGGCTAGTGATGTACCCCGAATCCCGAGCCCCGAACCCCCAACCCCCGGCTCCCGCCGCGGGCGCATGCTCGTCGAATCGGCCGTGGTCGAAGAGATGCCCGTCTGGCTGGAGGTGAACGGCGAGCCGGCAGTGACTTGGATGTGCACGCCGGACCAGCTCGAAGAGCTGGCGACGGGGTGGCTCCACGGGGAGGGCTACATCGAGTCGCTCGACGACCTGGTGAAGCTGCGGCCCTGCGCCCCCGACCTCGGATTCTGGGCCGAGGTGAAGCCGGAGCGCGTGGCCGCCGTGAAGGGTGAGAACCGCAAGCGGGTGCTCGCTTCGGGGTGCGGAGCCGTGTCCACCTTCCTCGCCGATCCGCACCAGGTGGCGCACGCGCCCGCACGCGGCGAGCCGCCCGCGCCGGAGCGGCTGCGCGCGCTCTTTAAGGACCTGTTCGGGCGCGGGGAGCGCTACAACGAGACCGGCGGCATCCACGCCGCGGCGCTCACCGACGACGAGCGTCTGCTGTTTCACGCCGAGGACATCGGGCGACACAACGCCGTGGACAAGGTGGTGGGCGCG
>WNES01000112.1_pt1 | contig 50587 bp, 38 predicted proteins | sample 5399931 | NCBI WGS metagenome assembly WNES01 (sample SAMN13153332, study PRJNA577476) | soil metagenome | isolation source: 20 cm grassland meadow soil 2 days after 3rd rain plot 5 | place: USA:California | collected 2015-11-11
CCGCCCGCTCGTTGCTTTGCACATTGGTCGTCATCCCCTTGAGACTCACCGCCCAGGCCGAACCCACCACTGCGCCCGGTGACCGGGTGCGTGTCGTGGCACCGGTGGTGAGCAAGGCCTCGCTCACCGGCACCTTCGTTTCGCAACGGTCGGATACGCTGTGGCTGAAGGTGGCGGGCAGGCCGGGACCGCTCGCCATTCCGTTCACGGCCATCCGGCGGCTCGAAGCGAGTCGCGGCCGGCATTCGAACATGCTCACCGGCCTTCTCGTGGGGCTGGGGGTCGGCGCGGCCGGCGGCGCGATCGGAGGAGCGGCCTGCGGGGAATCGTTTCTCTGCCCGGGTCCAGGGGGTGGCGCAGTCGTGGGCGCTCTAGTCCTCAGCATTCCCGGGCTCGTGATCGGCGCTCTGACGCACTCCGAGCGGTGGGAAAGCGCTCCGCTGAGCGGCGTGAGCGTCAGCCCCGTCCGCGGCGCTCCCGGGGTGACGTTGGCCCTGACCCTGCGGGTCCCCTGACCGCACGTCAGCCCGACACGGTCCGCGGTATGCGCGGCATCTCGCCGGTGCCCTGGCCGGGCTCCGCATCCGCCGGGCGCAGACGACTCCGGTGCGGTCGCTCAGGCGGTGCTGCGATTCCTGCGAGAGCAGCTGCGCCGCTGATCTGTCGTAGTCCCCCCTCTCCTCAAGCCGTTCGTCTTCTCCGTGCCTGAGCTGTTGCAGCCGCTCTGACGGATGGTTGTTCGGAAGCTGTCAGAGGGCGTCGATTTCCCTTGTGAGGCCCGCGCGCCCCGGCCATGTTCGGCGCCCACACCTCACAGAAGAAAGCCATGACACCACTGCATGTTATGGTGGGGCTGCCCATCGCCCTGGCCAGCGTGACCGCGCCGGCCCGCGTCGAGATCGAGACTCCGGAGCCCCCGACGCCGGCGGTCATCGACTCGCAGCGCGTCCTGATCTACGAGCTCCACATCACGAGCTTCGCCCGCACGCCGCTCGAGCTGCGCCGCATCGAGGTGCTCGGCAGGCCGACGCTGCCCCTCGCTACGTATCGGGACAGCGCCCTCGCCGCGCTGCTCCAGACGGTCGGCGCCCCGATGCACGAGCCGGCGCAGGATCCGACGCGCCTCGAGCCGGGGCGACGGGTCGTCGCGTACCTGTGGGTGCCAGTGCCCGGTCACGGCGCCGTGCCGGACACGCTGGTGAACCGTGTCGTGTTTTCGTCCGCAGATTCGGCGGCGGCGCCGCAGGATGAGACGGTCGCCGAGGCGAGCGTGCCGGTGCGGCGCGCGGAGGCCGTGGTGCTCTCCCCCCCGCTTCCCGCAGGCATGTGGTTGGCGGGCGACGGGCCATCGAACGATTCTCCCCATCGTCGCGCGCTGGCCGCGCTCGCGGGCCGGACGTACATCGCGCAGCGCTTCGCCATCGACTGGATGCTGATCGGGCCTAACGGCGATACCCACCGGGACGACGCTACGCGGAACGAAAACTATTGGGGATTCGACCAGCCCGTGTTCGCCGTCGCGGATGCCGAGGTGACGGAAGTGGTGGACAGCATTCCCGACCACGCGCCGCATGTGCTGCCGGGGACGGTGACGCTCGCGAACATCGCCGGAAACCACGTCATCCTGAGAATCGCGCCCCATCGCTACGTGCTGTATGCGCATTTGGAGCATGGCAGCGTGCGGGTGCGTTCCGGCGAGCGCGTGCGTCGGGGGCAGACCATCGCGAAGCTGGGCGACTCGGGCCAGGCAACGGCGCCGCACCTCCACCTCGACGTGGTTGACGGTAACTCGGTACTCGGCGCCGAGGGCGTACCGTGGGTGCTGAGCTCGTACGAAGACCTCGGCTCGGGGAACACGTTCGAATTGAACGCGCATCCCGACATTCCCCGCGAGCGAACGCTACCCGAGGCGAACGAAGTCGTGCGTTGGTAGGGGGCATCCCTAGAATACCCGCATGACCTCACGCCGCGCCGCCGCCTCCCGCGCCGCGGCGAGCTTGGCCTGCTGCTCCGCCGAGAGCGTGTTCTTGATCTGAATCAAGAGCGCCATGTGGGCGCGTTTCACCTCGCGCTCCACTCCCAGCACCTCGTCCACCTGCGCGAGCGCGGCGGCCTGATCGACGCTCGGCTTCTCGAGCAGCGTAGCGAGCCGTTGCGACTGGTCCTGCATCCGCCACTGCAGGTCCACGACCTTGGTCTGGAATTCTTGGATCGCCTTGGTGATGACGGCGCGTTGCTCGGGGCGGAGCGCGATGTCCTGCTGGTGTTGCATCACGAGCTCGGGCGGGTATAGGACGCGCGCGAGCGGGTCGTCGGGCTGCGGCGGTTGGGGCTGCGGAGTCGTGGGCTGCTGCGCCGCCGCGGCGACGGCGAACAGCGCGAGCGCGATAACAAGAGAGAGACGGAGCGCTTTCACGGAGTCCTCCGGTCTAAGGTGATGGTCACGCGACCGAGCTCCGGCACGGTGCGCAACAGGTCCTCGTTCGGGAGCGCGAGCAGGAAATCGGTGGGCGTCCTCAGGCGGACGGCCCCGAGATCGCTCGGCATCCCGCGCCGGATGACGCGGACGGCGACGGCGACGCTTGCGATGATGATGGCAGCCGTAGCGAGCCCAAGGGCGCGGGCTCGCGGCGGCGCGGCGCGGCGCACGCGTGCGGCGGCGAGCGTCGCGCGCAACGCCGGTGCGGCCGCCGCGTCTTCGCGGCGCAGCGCATGGAACCGTTCCCCCAGGTCGTGCTCGTGGTGCTCGGTCATTCCAGTTCCTCTTTCAGCAGCTTCCTGAGCGTGGCCTTGCCACGCTCGTAGTGGGTGCGGGCGGTGCCGAGGGAAACGCCGGCCACCTCTGCCGCCTCGGCGATCGTCAGGTCCTGGTAGAACACCAGGTGCAACACCTCCCGCTGACGGCGCGGGAGCGTCTCGAGCGCTGCCGTGAGCCGGCGCGTCCCGTCCGCGCGGGCTACCTCTGTAGCGGTGTCGGGCCGGCCGTCAGGAGTCGCCCCCAGCACCGCGAGCGGCAGCCATCTCCGCAACGCCGCGCGGCGACGCTGTCCGGCCGCGGTGTAGCGCACGACCGAGAAAAGCCAAGTGCGAAATGTCGCCCGCCCGTCGAACCGAGCCCGCCCGTCCAGGATCTTCAGGTAGCTCGCCTGGAGCGCGTCCTCGGCGGCGGCACGGTCACCCGCGCAGCAGGCGAGGGCCCAGCCGAACGCCGCCGGATGCAGCTGATCGAGCTTCCGTTCCAGGTCCAACTCCGGGGCCTCGGGCGACATCGCGCGCTCGGTGGTGTCAGGAATTAGTGTGTCGACGGGAGATGGTATATGACCACGGACGGGAGCGCCCGGCATGTTCACCGCGACCTTGACCGGCGACGTCGTGTTGACAGGCGACGCGAGGGCTATCTCCTTGACAACGCCTGCGCTCTGCGGTTGTACGCGTAGGCGACCGCGAGGGTGATCAGAGCCAAGACGAAGAACGAGCCCACCCGGTAGAGAGCTTCAAGGTTGGAGAGGTCGTAGAGTGCGATCTTTAGTATCGCCAAGCCCGCCACACCGAGCCCCGCACTTCGAACGGGTTTCTGCTCCAGCCAGAAACCGGTCCGCACCAACGCCGCGGCGTAGAGCAGCCAGTACGCGCTCAACGCGAGATCCCCCGCGAGCCCGGCAGCTTCCCACGTTGGCGCGCGAGCCGCGAAAAACCGCTGGAGCTCCATCGAGCCCCCGCCGAGGATCGCGGCCCCGGTGAGCACCCAAAGCGCCGTGTGCGCGTGCTCGGTCCCTCCGAGGGCCGGAACGGGGCGGCGCCATAACCTCGCCGAAAAGGCGGTCGCCGAGACATAGGAATAGAGGACCAGCGCCCAATCATCGACGAAGGCACCCTGCTGTGTGCGGTACCCGGACGAGAACCAGAACAGCTGCACGAACGCGAGCGCGGCCAGCCACGGAGCAACGACCAGCCCGCCCGGCTGCCCCAACCGGCGATCGACCGCCACTGCCACTGCACCCAGCACAAGCCCGGTCCACGCGAGCACGATCACCAGGCCATGCCACTGTACGGCTGCGGCCAGGGCGAGCAATGCGAACGCCAGGGCGACGTGCGGCACCGAGCGGCGCGGCCATCCGGTTGCGGCGTACGCCACGGCGGCGATGGCGGGCGCCAGCGCGGGCCAGGAGCGCAGCGCGCCGGGGAAGTGAATGGGACTGACCAGGGCAAACGCGAGAGGAGACGCCAGAAAGATCACGCTCTCGACCCCCTCCGGGAGCGCATCGATTGCCGGCGAATGGAGGGCGGTGACTGCGCGGTGCTGCCACCAGACAACCCCCGCCAGCGCGACCGCCACCGCCAACGCTAATGACCGCGTGCCCGTGCTCTGCACGGGCGCATTGTGCAGGAGTAGAGACAGCCAGGCGGCGGCCAACCCGAACGCTCGCGCTTCCAGCCATCTCGGCCCGGCCGTCGCCACGAGGGCGGCGATGCCGCCGGCCGCCACGAACCAGAGCCCGACCGGCTCACCCAGCATCCCCCATGCCAGAAACATCCCGCGCCCGAAGTAGCCCAGCAGCGCCACGTTGAAGCAGCGGCGCCACGACATTTGATGCGCCAACACACCCGAGCCAAGACCCACGACCTCGAGGTAGCCGAGGAGCAGCGCTGGTTGCGCACCTCGGTCCGGAAGCACGATCGGAGCGAGGTAGGCGCCTACGGTCGCCAAGATCGCCAGTTCCTCGACGCGGTGACGCACAGCAAGAACCGCCACGGCGACGGTCACGCCGGTGAGCAGCGCGAGACCAAGCTGGCGCCCGACGAGCGCGTACGGCCCCCCCGCCGCCCAAATCCCGAGATAGACCAGTCCGGCGCCAGCCGCGATGATGCCGGCACCGTAGCGCCGCAGGCCCTGGGCGATCAGGCGGTCGCCCCAGACGCCGAGACCAATGCCGGCGACTGCGGCCCCTACTACCCGGAACCAGGGAGAAATCCAACCTCGGTCGAAGGCATACTTCAAGAAGAAGCCGCCCGCCGCGACGAGCGCCACGACACCCACGACCAACAATCCCCGCTGGCCGACCCATTGCTCGAGGTCTCTGGTGCCGCTCCCGTCGGCGTCAGGCTCGACGGGCGCAGCGGGCGTGACTTCCGCACGTGCGGCGGTCCGCGGCTCTCGTCGCCACGACGATGCCAAGGGCTCGGCTGGCGAACCAGGGTCCTCCAGTGGGAGGTCTCCACGCGACAGGACCTTCCGGACGATCGCCTCCAGGTGCTCGAGTCGCCGCTCCAGGCGCTCGATCGCTTGCCGTTCATCGGTCATGTGTGCCCCGCTGGAGACTGGTCCAAACCAAACGCCGCCCGGCGGCATCAAAGTAACATTGGCCGGTAGGCTTGGCACCTTCGCTGGAGCCGCGAGTACCAGAGGCATTCTCCTTCCTCGAGGCCCGCCATGTCACGCTCGTCCATGCATCGCACCGGCGTCGCGCTGCTCGTCGCCGGCGTCGCCGTCGCCTGTGTAGGGAGCAGGGTCCACCCCGGCGCGTCCCCGCAACCGGTCGCCCAGAGCGTTACGACCCTGGACCGCATGACCGTCCGCACCGGGGAGCAGCAGGTGCAGGTCGATTCGCCGGTCGTCATCGCCCGGCGGGTGGAGCGTATCGTGCAGGAGGCCGGGGGCTACCTGGAGCGCTCCAGCGCGAGCAGCAACGGGAACGCGCGCGTCGAAGGCAGGGTACCGGCGGCAGAGCTCGACGGCATCATGGACGAGGTGGCGGGGTTGGGGAAGGAGAAGCAACGTCGTATCACGGGAACCGACGTCACCAACCAGTACACGGATCTCGAGGCACGGCTCAGGAGCAACATCGCCCTGCGCGACCGGCTGCAGCAGCTGCTCGGCCGCGCCGCCACGCTCGACGAAGTGCTCGGCCTCGAGAAGCAGATCGCCCGGCTGCAGGCCGACATCGACGGGCTGCAAGCGCGGCTCGACCAGCTCAAGTCCCAGACCCAACTCGCATCGCTCAGCGTCAGCCTCGAGCGGAAGCGGGTGCTCGGCCCGCTGGCGGTCGTGGGGCGCGGGATCGGGAAGCTCGCCTCCAAACTGTTCGTCATTCGTTAGTGGCTAGGCTCGTGCTTGTCCTTCTCGTGGCCGGAGGCGCGCTCTGCCGCACCGCCACGGCCCAGCAAGGGATTACCGCCGCCAACGTCCACTCGCTCGTGCGGCAGCAGGTGGCCATCGACGGGACGGTCGACGCCGCGGCCACCTACCTCCGCGGCGTCTTCTTCGTCACCACGACGTACGGCAAGACGCTGGCGATCGACGCCGCCAGCGGCGCAATCCGGTGGCAGTACACACCTGCGGAGTACAGCTCGTGGGCTGGATCGTACCGGATGACGACCGCGACGCCGGTCGCCGATCCCGACCGGGCACACATCTACGCGGCCTCGCCCGATGGCAGGATCCAGAAGCTCACCGTTCTGGACGGCCGGGTCGTCTGGAGCACCGCGATCACCACCCTCCCCCGGCGCGAGAAGATCGCGTCGCCGCTCAAATATTTCCGCGGGCGCGTGATCACCACCACCGGCGGCTACATCGGCGATGCGTCACCCTATCAGGGACACGTGGCGGTCCTGGACGCGGCGAGCGGCCGACTGTTGCACGTGTGGAACTCTCTTTGCAGCGACCGGCCGGGGTTACTGGTTCCGGCGAGCTGCCCGGCGAGCGGCTCCGCCATCTGGGGCCGCGCCGGGGCGGTGATCGATTCGACCACCGGGAGCATCTTCGTCGCGACCGGCAATGGGCCCTGGGACGGACGCACCCACTGGGGGGACGCCGTGCTCGAGCTCGACTCGAGCGCCACCCAGCTGCTCGGCAACTACACGCCGGTCAACACCGCGGAGCTCGAGGCGAGCGACGCGGACTTGGGCTCGACGTCGCCGGTCCTGCTCGGCGGCAACCTGATCGCGCAGGGTGGGAAGGACGGATCGATCAAGCTGCTCGATTGGCGCCAGATGAAAGGGACCGCGCCGCATCGCGGCGGGGAGCGCCAGGTCATCCCATCGGGCGCGGCTCGCTTCACGGCACCCGCGGTGCTGCGAACCGCGACGGCGACGTCGCTCTTCGCCGCCGACAACGGCGGCACGGCGGCGTGGACGCTCGTCGACGGCGAGCTGCGCCAGCTGTGGCGCAACGGGAACTCCGGCACGAGCCCCGTCGCCGCCGGCGGTCTCTTGTTCGTGTACGACCCGGGCGGCGGCCTCCGCGTCTACGACCCCGCGACCGGGCGCGAGCTCGCGAAGCTCGAGTGCGGTGGCGGCCACTGGAACAGCCCTATCGTGGCGGACGGCAGGATCGCGCTGCCGGAAGGGAACTCGAACGATCACGCGACGAGCGGGATCATCAATATCTGGCGGCTCCCGTGAGACGCCGCGGACGGGCGCGGAACGCGAGATGGCGAGGCAAAGCGCCGGTCTCCTGATGTTTCGCTTGCAGAACGGTGAGCCCGAGGTTCTCCTGGTGCACCCGGGCGGTCCGTTCTGGGCGAGGAAGGACGCAGGGGCCTGGTCGATCCCCAAGGGTGAGTTTGCAGCGGAAGAGGAGCCGCTGGCGGCCGCGCAGCGCGAGTTCGAAGAGGAGACCGGCTGTCGGGCCCAGGGCCCGTTCATCCCGCTGACGCCGGTCACGCAGCGCGGGGGCAAGGTTGTCTACGCCTGGGCGGTGGAGGGTGACTGCAATCCGGCGCAGCTCCGCAGCAATTCGTTCTCCCTCGAATGGCCTCCCAAGTCCGGCAGGCGTCAGGAATTCCCCGAGGTCGACCGGGCCGAGTGGTTCGCGGTCCCGGTGGCCCTCGAGAAGATCAATCCGGCGCAACGCGGCTTGATCACGGAGCTCGTCACGGCTCGCCGTTCCCCGGGCTGAGAGTGTTCGAGCCAAAATAGGCGGCTCACACTGGCGCTCGTTTTCCAGCGCGGTACCTTGGGACGCCATGGCCGACGTGCGGGAGCGTCTCGAGGCGGCCCTCGCCGAGCACTATGCCATTGATCGCGAGCTCGGCGCCGGCGGCATGGCGACCGTGTACCTCGCCAGGGATCTCAAGCACGACCGTCACGTCGCCGTGAAGGTGCTGCGCCCCGAACTCGCCGCCGTGCTCGGGATCGATCGCTTCTTGAGTGAGATCCGGGTCACGTTCGATTCCGGCCAGGCCGGCGGCCTGATCTACTACGTGATGCCCTACGTGGAAGGGGAATCGCTACGGCAGCGCCTCGAGCGCGAGCAGCAGCTCCCGATCGACGTAGCCGTCGGCCTCACCGCCGACGTCGCCGCGGCGCTCGACTACGCGCATCGCCACGGCGTGGTCCACCGCGACATCAAGCCCGAGAATGTCCTGTTCCAGGACGGCCAGGCGGTGGTGGCGGACTTCGGGATCGCACTCGCCGTCTCCGCCGCCGCGGGCTCGCGGCTCACCGAAACCGGGCTGTCGCTCGGGACGCCGCAGTACATGAGCCCGGAGCAGGCCACGGGAGACCGGCTGATCGACGCCCGCAGCGACGTCTACTCGCTCGCCACGGTCCTGTACGAGATGCTCGCCGGCGAGCCGCCGATCACCGGACCCACGGTCCAGTCGGTGATCGCGAAGGTCGTGACGGACCGACCGCGACCGCTGCGACAGCTGCGGGAGTCGGTACCGCCCCACGTCGAGGCTGCGGTCGTGAAGGCGCTGGCCAAGCTGCGGGCGGACCGGTTCCAGACGGCGGCGCAGTTCGCCGAGGCGCTCGCGCGGCCGGGCGCCGCGACTGCGCCGCGGCATGTCGGTGGGCTCGCCCTGCGGGAGGTCGCGCCCTGGGCGATCGCTGGGCTCGCGACCGGCCTCGCGCTCTGGGTCGCGCTGCGTCCGCGACCCGAGCGCGGCGCGCGACCGGTGGCTCGCTTCACGCTGGCGTTGCCGCCGGGCGCCCCGCTGGCCGAGTTCTCGGCGGGCCCCACCGTGGCGTTGTCCCCGGACGGCTCGCGGATCGTCTACGTCAGCTCCACCACCACCGGTAACCAGCTGTTCAGCCGCAAACTGGACGAGCTCGAGCCCGTGGCCCTGGCCGGCACGCAAAACGCCCGCGGTCCGTTCTTCTCGCCGGACGGACGGTGGGTGGCCTACTTCTCGAACGGCAAGCTTTACAAGCTGCCTCTGACAAGGGGAGGGGGAGGAGGTTCCCCCGTCACGGTCGCCGACGTGCTCGGGCTTGTCCTGGGGGCGACGTGGGGGGAGAGCGACACCATCGTGTTTCGCGCGGACAAGGGACTGATGACGGTGGCGGCGGCGGGAGGCGAGCCGCGGCTGTTGCTCCAGGCCGACTCGAGCCGCGGCGAATCGTACTTGTTTCCCCACTACCTGCCGGACGCCAAGGCGCTCCTGCTCCAGATCCGCTCCCAGGGGATCGATCGGCTGGGCGCGCTCGCGCTCGCGACCGGCAAGCTCACGCGCTTCACGCAGCTGGGCAGCAACCCACGCTACGTCTCCTCCGGCCATGTCGTCCTGGCAACGCGGAGCGGGACGCTGCTCGCGGTGCCGTTCGATCAGTCGCGCCTGACGATCACGGGGGCGGCGGTGCCGGTGGCGGATGGCGTCGTGGTCGGACCGGGCGGCGCCGCGCGGCTGGGAATGTCCCTGGACGGTGCGTTCGCGTACGTGTCCGCACCGGCGGTGCTGCGCGAGCTCGTGATGGTCGATCGAGCCGGCGGCGCGCGGGTGCTGCCGGGCGAGCCCCAGGGCTACGCGGCGCCGCGGCTGTCGCCCGATGGCCGCCGTATCGCGGTCGAGGTCGACGAGCCGGACCTGGTGAACGCGGACGTATGGATGTACGACATCGCGCGGCACAGCCGGACCCGGCTCACCTTCGATCAGGCCGGCCGCCGACCTATCTGGACGCCGGACGGGCGTCACATCATTTACTCGCGCGGCCAGATCGGCGACGCAGACCTGTACTGGATTCCCGCCGATGGCACCGCCCCGGCCGAGTCGCTGCTCGTGGCGCCGGACGACCAGTGGGCCGGTGACGTCACGCCCGACGGCCGCACGCTGCTGTTTCGCTCCGGAGGCGGAGGGCCGCTCCGCTCGATGCGCGTCTTGCCGCTCCGGGGGGGAGGGGGAGCGCGCGCACCCCAGTCGTTCCTCGCCGACCAGTTCGACAACCACTCGCCGTCGCTGTCACCGGATGGACACTGGGTCGCGTATGCGTCGAACGAGTCTGGGCGGCTCGAGGTGTACGTGCGGCCCTTCCCTGGACCGGGCGGCCGCTGGCAGGTCTCCCTCGAGGGTGGTACCGAGCCGCTGTGGGCGCCGAGTGGCCGCGAGCTGTTCTATCGCAACGGCAACAGGATGATGGTCGCGGCGATCGCCCCGCTCCCCACGTTCACTGTGGGCGCCCGGCGCCAGCTGTTCGAGGGCAATTACCTGAGCGATCCCGTGTATCGCACCTACGACGTGACGCGCGATGGACGGAGCTTCGTGTTGGTGCGATCCCCCAAGCCGACGGGCGACTTCATCGTGGTCTTGAACTGGTTCGACCTGTTGCGAGCGCGCTAAAGGCCGGCCCTGACCCCCTACCAGCTGCCCCGTTCCCCCAGCGCCACGATCACCCGGCTGAGCCGGCCGGCCGCGTTGCGCCAGTTGCGCTGCACCGCCCGCCACGCCCCCTCCGCGCTCCCCGCCTCGATCTGCTCCACGATCTTCTCGTGCTCCTCGACCGAGCGCGCGATCTCGTCTACCAGCGCGCTGGTGTACAGCCGCACGTAGCGCTCCGCCTGCGGCTTGATCGCATCGTGTAGCGCCAGGAGGCGCAAGCCCGCCCCCGCTTCCACGTAGGCCCGGTGAAAGCTCGTGTCCAGATCGAAAATACGCAGCGGATCGGGGCGCGCAGCCTCGGCCGCCTCCTCGAGCGCCCCGTTCAGCTGCCGCAGCTTGACCACGAGCCGACCGCGCTCCGGCCGCTCGAGCCCCGCCGCATGTTGCGCCGCGAGCGCTTCGATCGCTCCGATGATCGCGAACAGGTCGCGCGCGTCGTCCTGCGTGAGCGGGGCCACCGTGAGGCGCTGCTCGCTGCCCCGCCCCACACCCACGATGTAGCCCTCCTGCTGCAGCCGGTGCAGGGCGCTCCGCACCGGTGTGCGACTCACCCCCAGACGCTCCGCGATGTCGCTCTCGATCACGCGCGACCCCGGCGCCAGCCGGCCCCACACGATCAGCTCGCGCAGCTGCTGGTAGGCGCGCACGATGCGGTCGCCGCGTGCCCCCCGGACTACCACCTTTGCCTTGGTCGCTCTGGGATTACCCACGGGTGAGGCAACCTACAAGCGGACTTCCGCGCCCCGCAACAGTCATTCGGGTGGCCTACCGCCCCGGCCCCGGACCCCGGGCCCCAAGACCACCCGCCCCGGCTTCGCCCCCGTGTGCACGCCGTCCCGCAGCACCGCCACCCCGTTCACGAAGAGCTCGCGCACCCCGACAGACAGCTGGTTCGGCTGCTCGTAGGTCGCACGGTCGATGATCGTCGCCGGGTCGAACAGCACGACATCGGCGTACATCCCCTCGTTCAGCAGGCCACGGTCTCTGATGGAAAGCCGGGCCGCCACCGCTCCCGTCATCTTGCGGACCGCATCCTCGAGCGTCAGCAGCTGCTGCTCGCGCACGAACCGCCCCAGAATGCGGGGATAGTTGCCGTAGGCGCGCGGATGAGTCATCTGGCCCTTCATGCTGTCGGGATCGAGGCCCTCGGCGTCGGTCCCGAATTTCATCCACGGCTGCCGGATCTGCATCGCCACGTTCGAATCGGACGCGATGAACAACAGCTGGCCCAGCCGGTCATGCTCGGCGAGCGTCAGGTCGATGATCGCGTCGGGCCAGGTCTTGCCCATCGCGCGCGCGATCTGGCTCAAGCGCTGGCCTTCATAGCGCTTGAGCGAGTCGACCTTGAACCCCACTACTTCAACACCGTCGGGGGTGGCGCTCAGGCAGAGGTTCTCCCACGTCGCGTCGGGCCGCAGCATGTCGGCCACGATCGCCGTGCGCGTGGGGGCGTCGCCCAGCCGCTCCAGCAGCTTGCCGTCGGCGTGCGCCGCGGGCGGAATGCAGGACGAGAACCCGTTCGCTCCCGCCGTGTAGGCGTACTGGTCGGTCGCCACGTCCTGCCCCGCCGCCCGCGCCGAATCGATCTTCGCCACCACGAGCCGGGCCTTGGGCCAGTTCTTCATCCCCGCTGCCTTGAGATGATAGATCTCGACCGGCACGCCGCCCTCGCGCCCGATGGTGAGCGCCTCATCCACCGCCTCGAGCAGGCGGTCGCCCTCCGAGCGCATGTGAGTGATGTACACACCGCCGTACGGCGCCATCGCCTTCGCTTCTTCGACGAGCTCGGCCGTCGAGGCATAGCTCCCCGGCGGATAGATCAACGCGCTCGCCACGCCGAACGCACCGTCTTCCATGGCCCGGCGCACGACGGCGCGCATCGTGTCGAGCTCCGCGGGAGTGGCCGGCCCTTCGGCTTGTCCCTTGGCGTAGGCGCGCACCGTGCCCGCCCCGATGAAGGAGCCGAAGTTCACCGACGCATGGTGCTGTGCCATGGCGTGGAGCCAGGCGCCGAAGCCCCTCGGCCCCGCGAACGAGCGGAACAACCGCGCCAGGGCCGAGTCCGTCAGGCGATACATGGCCACGATTTTCTCGTTCGCCGGTGCGGGCGTCTCGCCCTCGCCCAGGATCATCGTGGTCACGCCCTGCGTCACCATGCTCACCACGCGACTGTCGCCCGCGAGCAGGGCCTCACCCGATTGCGCCTGGATGTCGATGAACCCCGGCGCCACCACCAGCCCGCGCGCGTCGATGTGGCGCGCCGCGCTCGCCCGGGCGAGCAAGCCCGCTGGCGTGACGCGGGCGATGCGGTCGCCTTTGATGGCGACGTCGCCGTAATACCAGGGACTACCCGTGCCGTCCACCACCCGGCCGCCCTCGATCACCACGTCGTACGGGCCGGCGGCAGGCGTGGGCGTGGCGACCCCGGGCGCGTGCGCGCACCCGCCGACGAGCAGGACCAGCGGCAGCACGCGATGCAGGTGCATGGTTACCGTCCCGCCTGGCGGGTGGGCGGCGGCGTCGACCGCTTGAACTCGCCCACCTCCCGCACCTCCACGGAGGCGACTTTGCCTTCGTCATCCACGCTGAAGGTCAGGTAGCTCTCGCCCAGGCCGCGGTCGCGCCAGGTGGCCTTGAAGGTGTCGAAGTGCCAGTGGGTCAAGTCGCCGGTGAACGCGGGCCCCCATCGCGCCACCAGGTGATCTCCTTGCTCGGCGATCTCGACCGTGCCGTACAGGCTGTCCACGTAGCTGCCGGCGTAGCGCTCGAGCGGCAGCGAGGGATGCGTGTCGCGCACCCGCTTCGCCTCGAACGCCTTGTCGGTCGAGTCGCCGCGCGCTTCGGCCTTGCGTGTGGCCGCGAGCAGCACGGCGCTCCAGTCGCGCGGCGGCGCGCCCAGGTACGCGTCGAGCGCGCGGTACAGAATGGCCGACGGGAAGCTGGTGCCGTCCAGGTTGCACAGCACCACCACGCCCACATGTGCTTCCGGTACGAGCCCGATCTCGGCGCGCATGCCGTCGATCGCGCCGCCGTGGCCCACGAACTGCTTGCCGTGGTAATCGCGCAGCAGCCAGCCGAGCCCGTACGAAAGGAAGTGCGTGTCGGGGAAGATGTCGCGCGCATCCTTGCTGATGCGGATCACCATCTGGGGCGAGTGCATCTCCTCGACCGCCGAGTCGCTCAGCAGGCGGCGGCCGCCATAAGTGCCGCCCGCGAGCTGCAGCCGCAGCCATTGGGCCAGGTCCGCCACGCTCGAGTTGATCGAGCCCGCGGGCGCGATATTGTCGATGTTGCGCCAGGGGATGACCCGGACGGTGTCGTCGATCTTCTTGTGGGGCGTCGCGACGTCGCCCGCGAGGGCCGCGACGCTGGTGTTGGTACCGCTCATGCCGAGCGGCGTGAAAATCCGCGTCTTCAGGAAGTCGCCCCAGGACATCCCGCTCGCTGCAGCGACCACCTCCCCCGCCGCGAGGAACATGATGTTCTGATAGCCGTACTTCGAGCGGAAGCTCCAGCCGGGCTTCAGGTAGCGGAGGTGGTGCAGCACCTCCGAGCGGTCGAGCCCCGATCCGTACCACACGAGGTCGCCGCGCGGCAGGCCGCTGCGGTGCGTCAGCAGATCGCGCACCGTCAGCTCGCGCGTGACGTACGGATCCGACAGCTCGAGCCAGGGGAGATACTTGGTGACGGGATCGTCCCACGCGACCTTGCCGGAATCGACCAGCATGGCGAGCGCCGCCGCGGTGAACGCCTTGGTGGTGGAGCCGATGGCGAACAGCGTGTGCGCGTCGACGCGGGCGGGCTTGCCCAGCTCGCGCACCCCGTAGCCCTTGCTGAACACCACGGAGTCGTTCCGGACCACAGCCACCGCCACCCCGGGCACGCGCCAGTCACGCAGCGCCTGCTCGACGTACGCGTCGAATCCGCGGAGCGGCGCATCCTGCGCACGGGCGGCAGGAACGGGCGCAGCCGCCGCCATCACGCCCACTACGATCAGTAAGGACTGCATGCGCGCGTGGCTCACGGTCAGCACCCCGGGTTGACGGTCGAGGGAATGTTGGGATTGTTGAAACGCTCTTTGTCGGGGAGCGGGAAGCGCGTCCCGGTCCCATAGAAGCCGCCCTTGGGATTCGCAGCGTCCACCGGATAGGGTGTGCCGGCCGGCGGAAACAGCGTGAGCTGGAACCGGTTCACGTCGCCCAGGTGGTGGCCGTCCAAAAAGAACTCGGCCTGGCGCTCGTAGATCACCTGGCGCCGGATGCTGTCGGGGTCCGTGCCCCGGAACGGCGGCAGACCGGCCGCGGCGTGCAGGTTATTGATGATACCCACCGCCGTCGGGCCGCCCTGGATCTCGGCGATGATGAGCTGCGCCTCCGTGCTGGTGGCGAGGCGAATCGGCGCGCCGATGTTCGCGTACTTGAGCTGCACCCACTGCCCGTGGCGGTTGTCGAACATCGTGGTGGCCGAATCGAACCGCACCGCGACTCTCGGGTCGGGCACGCTGTCAACCTTGCCGGGCACGACGGTGTCCGTGAACACGTACATGAAGTTCCGGTACGGCACCGCGATCGTGTTGAACGGGAACTTGTTGAGCTGCTGATAAATCAAGTTCTCGCGGCGCGCCGTGATGGAAGAATAGGTCGCGTCGTACTCGAACGCCGCGGGAACGAGCTGCGCATCAGCCAGCGCGCCGACCGAGTCGCCCAGCGCCAGGCGCACGCGGGCGCGCCCCACCCGCGCCAGGTTCAGGGTGCTCGCGTCGCCGGCCGTGGTGGCCTCGGCGATGGCCGTCGAGAACCGTGCCTCGGCGGAATCCAGCAGTTGAGGCGGCATAAGCTGCGGGCCCACGTCGATGGCCGCGGAGCAGAAGCCTTCGCCCAGGAGGGTGAGGGTGTAGCCGCCATAGGCGCTCGCCTTGGCGATGAGGTCGTGCCGGTTGCTCACCTGCGCGTCGGTCCAACCCTGGAGGTGGTGCGTCGCGTTGTCGGCCTGGAAGCGTGCCACCGAGAGGGGCGTATAGAGGCCCAGGAAGCTGCCGTCGTTGCACTGATTGGGCCCGTAGGCGTCGCCGGAGGTGACGGTGCGCCGATCGTAGTCCCAGCGCCCCGCCGAGAGCGTGGCGTCTTCCAGCTCGCCCGCCATCATGCCGCCGAGGGCGACGTAGCTCGCCAACGCGCATTCAAAGTCCGCCTGCGCCCCGTTCACGGCGAGCTCCGCGTTCGCGGGGTCGTCCAACACCGACGCCGGCACGCGGCTCGGGCTCTGGACGTTGAGGAGCGAATCACAGGCGAGCGCCGCTCCCAGCAGCAGGGTCGCCATGAGCTTGAGTCTCATACTGGTATCCCGCTTTGTCGGTTCAGGAGTTCGGTGGAGGCGCATTAGAACCCCACGTTGATGGTCGCGACGAACTGCGCGAGCTGGGGCAGTTGATCCTGCTCGAACACGGTGTGCTGCCCGAACCCGGTCCCGAGGAACAGCGCTTCGGGGTCGAGCCCGGTCCAGCTGGTCCAGGTGTGCAGGTTGCGCCCCGCGAGCGAGACGGAGGCGCGGCGCGCGCCGAAGTGCGCGGCCAGCTCGTCGGGGAGCTGATAGCTCAGCGACAGCTCGCGCAACTTGGCATAGCCGGCGTCGTTGAACACCCAATTGACGAGCGATCCCGGCGACTGGATTCCGGCGACGAGCGCGGGGTCGTAGCGCTGCGGGTAGATGTTCTCGAGGCAGGTCTCGAACACCTGGCAGCGGGCGCGCAGGTTGTTGTCGGTTTTCTTGAAGCCGTACTTGTAGTCGACCAGGACGTAGAGCCGCAGCCGCCCCCGGAACGTGAGCGTCGAGCTGATGCCGCCCTCGGTCTTGGGCGTCGACTGGCCGAGGAACACCCGCGGTGCGATCAGGTTGCCGGACGCATCGTAGCAGGGCACCGGCTGGTTGTGGAACGCCGGACCGCCGTCGCACATCACCGTCGAGAGGATGGCGCGACCGTTCGCGTCGAGCTGGGCGCTCACCACCTTCTCGCGGAAGAATGATGCGGCGGGATAGCCCACGCGGTGCTGCTGGCTCCCGATCACGATGCTGCAGTCCTTGTGGACCTGGGCCAGACTATCGCTCGCGCAATCGCCCGCCGGCTGACCCAGGTCGAGCACCTTGTTGGCGTTGGTGGCGACGTTCCAGGTCACGTCCCAGGTGAGGTCGGACGTCCGCACCGGCTGACCCCGCACGTGGAGCTCGATCCCGAGGTTCCGGACCGTGCCGGCGTTCACGAACACCGTGTTGGGGAAGCCGCCGGAGGGCGGGACGTCCTTCGCCAGGATCGCGTCGTGCGTCGTCTGGTGATAGTACGTGAAGTCGGCGCCGACGCGATCGTCCAGGGCGCTGGCCTCGAAGCCCAGCTCGGTGCCGCGGCTCACCTCAGGGCCGAGGTTTGCGTTGCCAACGAATTGCGGCGTCAAGACGCCGCGATCGCCCGGGCCGGTGGCCGCGGCGTAGGTCTGCAGCGCCGCGAAGTTGTCGGGCTGCTTGCCCGATTCGCCGAACGCCCCGCGCAGCCGCACCTGGTCGAGCCAATGCAAGTGCCACCACGGCTCTTCGCTGATCACCCAGCTGCCGCTCACCTTGGGATAGACCTGGTGGCGCACCTTGGTGCCGAAGGCGCTGTTGCGGTCGACGCGCACTGCTCCGGTGAGGAACAGGCGATCGTTCCAGGCGAGCTGCTCCTGCACGTACCCGCCCAGCGTGTTGTTCTCGATCAGGTCCTCGCCGGCCACGGTGCGCGCCGCGGACGACACGGCAGAGAGCCCCGACGCCGGGAAGTTCTCGCCATAGGTCTCAGTGGAATCGCGCAGCCAGTGGTAGTACTGACCGCCGGCCGACGTGATCGAGCGCAGCCCTCCGGTCACGGGCAGGTTCACGGAGGCGTTGTAGTCCACCGTGCTCGTGGTGGGATCACGCCCACCCTGATCACGGTAGCCCGACGCCGTGGTGGGATCGAAGTACTGCTTGAGGCTGTCCACCAGGTGCGGCACGAACTCCACGTTCACCTCGTGCGTGACGTCCGAGCCCACGACCAGCCGCTGCGTGAACCAGTGCGTCGGGCGGTGGTTGATCTCGACGCTGCCGGTGAAGCGGTTCACGTCCTGCCAGTCGGAGATGGCGACGTAGTTGATGCCGGGCGGGTAGTCGCGGAATCCCTTGGCCGTCGTCCCCAGGTTCTGCGGCGTGGAGAACAGCGTCTCCCACATCGCGCCGCCGCCGCCCGCCTCGAGACTCAGGTCGGTGCGCGCTTTGTTGTAGCCCACGTTGAGCGAGAAGTCGATCTTGTCGTTCGGCGCCACGCTCACGTTGGCCCGGCCCCCGTAGCGGCGGAAGATGTTGTTGGGCTCGACGCCGTTGTTGTGATCGAAATTCCCCGACACGTAGTACCGCACCACCGGCGTGCCGCCGCTCACGTTGAGCGAGTAGCCCTGCGTGTAGCCGTTCGAGAAGATCGGACCGCCGTTCTGCTGCACCAGCGCGTTGTAGTCGATCGAGTGGACCGTGCCGAGTGTGTCCATCCAGTAGTTCAGCGGGAACCGGCCTTGCGGGTTCATGAACCACTCGGAGCCCTGCCTGGCGGTCAGCTCCCAGCTGGGAGCGCCGACGGAGCCTCGCTTCGTGATGATCGAGATGACGCCGCTCGCGGCCTCCGTGCCGTAAAGCGTGGCGGCGGCGGGGCCTTCGATGACCTCGATCTTCTGGACGTCCGACAGATCGTAGTCGTTGAGCCGGGAAACGACCTGCGAGCCGAACGCCTGCACGGTCGGACCGGTGCTCTGGTTGTTATCCACGCGAACGCCGTCCACGTAGAGCAACGGGTTGTTCGACAGCGACAGGCTCGAGATGCCGCGCACCCGCACCTTGGAGCCCGTGCCGGCCTGGCCGCTGCCCGGCAGGATCTCGACGCCGGGTGCCCGGCCGTTAATCAACGACTGGATGTCCGAGACCGGAGCGACTGCGGTGACGTCGCTCGCGTTGATCGTGGGCACCACATTCCCGATGGCCCGCTTCGTCTGAACTCCGGCGGTACCGGTGACCACCACCGCGTTGAGCTCGATCGGGGCTTCGTTCAAAGTGAAGCTGACCCGCGTGTCGCCCACGGCCACGGTGCGCGTCAGGCGTACATAGCCGATGATGTGTGCCGTGAGCGTCACCTGGCCCTCCGCGAGCCCGGTGATCCGGAACCGCCCGGCCGCGTCGGTGATCGCCGCATGACCCGCCCCGCCACTCACCTGAACGCCCGCGAGCGGGCGCAGCGTACCTTCGGCGATGACCGTCCCTGCTACGACTCCCGGCTCCGCCGGTTGTTGTTGCAGTGCGCTGGCGGCGGGTGTCACGCCGGCGAGAAACAGCAGCTGGAGGAGAGAGCACGTCAGGGGTCGCATAGCCTATCTCCACAAACGGGGTTCACGGGGGGGGCGCCGCGTCGTATGCCGCCGCCGCGATCTCACCCACCGCCTGCGCGATGGTGCGCTCGATGGCACCCTGCTCGGCCGACACCGGCACGTTGTTCGCGTACACGGCGAACGCGAGGCGCCGGCCGGCCGCGGTGGTCACGTAGCCCGCGAGGCCTTTGCCGTTCACCATCAGTCCGCTGTTCAAGTGATCCACCTCGGCGTACGTGCCGGTCTTCGCCTGCACGTGGCCGGCGGCGGGTGAATCGGGCTGCACTTTCCACAGGGTGCCGTCGCGGCCCAATACCGGCAGCGCGGCGAGGTAGGCCGCGAAATACGGGCGGCTGGCCATGTAGGCGAGGAACCGCACCATGAACTCGGGCGCGAAGTGCGCCGCTCCACCGGCCCCGTCGCCCTGCGACGCGCCGCTCAGGTCGAGCCCGGCGCGCTCGAGCAGGTCGTGCTCGAGCTTGAACCCCGCCTTGGCCGAGCCGTCGTGCGCGAGGACTCCGCTCAGAATGAACGGCATCATCGATGCGTGCAGGTTCTGGCTCACCTTGAGCGTGACCTTCGCCTCCTCGGTGAGCGGCGGCGACACGTGCTCGGCCACCAGGTTGTCGGGCGTGTAGGCCGAGGCCAGCGCCTTGAAGTCGTGCCGCACGCCGGCAGGGCTCTCCACCACGCGCACGCCCCGCGCCTTGAGCGCTTCCACCAGCACGACCTCGGCGAACCGGCTGGGCTGCGGCACCGCGTAGCTGAAGAGCCACGCCGGTTTGCCGGCGGGGAACCGCCCCGCCACGGTCACCGTGTGTGAACCGTCGGGGGCGGCCGAGTCCGAGGCCCAGCGGATCTCGGGTGTCGAGTCCGCCGGTGCAGTGGTCGCCTGAGTGACGAAGCGTACGTACGCGGTGACGGGGGACTGCGTCACCGTCACCGGAACGCCCGGCGCGTCACCGGCAGCCACCGTCACGTCCACGAGATTGTCGTTCACCGCCACCGGCGAGATCACCACGCCGGTGCCCAGCTCGCGCTCGCCTTCGGGAAACAGACTGATGTCGATCAGCACGTGCCCCTTCACCCGGGTGATGTGACGCGCCGCGACCTGATCGGCCAGCTCGTGGATCACGAGCAGCGGATCGCCCGGCACGGCCTTGGTGTCGGGGCTGCCGTCGTAGGCGTGGTCCTGGTTCTCGAACGCGAGCGTGCCGTCGGGGCGGATACGTCCCGAGAGGTTGGGGTCGCCGCTCGCCACCAGCACCAGGTCGCCGTCCAGCGTGCCATCCTTGCGGATCGGACCAGTGCGATACAGGCGCGTATGGAATCGATAGTCCGGGCCCAACAGCTCCAAGCCGGTCCCTTCGGTGACGAGCTTGGTCGTCGAGCCGGGGACGAACAGCTTGTCGGCGTTGAGCGTGAACAGCGGGGTCTGCGAGTCGAGATCGTAGAACGCGACGCCGAAGCTCGAGCGGCGGTACTCGGGCCGACTGATCACCTGCTGCACGCGCTCGGCGAGCGTGCCGGGGACGGGCCCCGGGAGCGTTTGTCCGCGCCCTTGCGCGGTGAGGGGTGAGAAACCGAGGACCACGAGCCACGGCGCGGCGACGGCCGTTCGCTGCATGAGAGCGCTTCCCGAGCGAGGAGGGGCTATAATGTGTACAAAGTCGTGTGCAGCGCAAGCCGCTCGAACGTTGCCGGGACGGGCCCGATTGTATACTTTGCCGCATACCTGAATGGACCGTCCCCAGCCCGCCGCCCCGCCCGACGGCCTGCACATGCGTCACCTCTCTACCCACGAAGACTTCGTCGCCTGCGTCGCCCTGCAGGAGGACACCTGGGGCGCCGCCTTCAGCGAGCGCGTTCCCGCCGCTATCCTCAAGGTCAGCCAGCGGCTCGGCGGCATTACGGCCGGCGCCTTCGACGCCCAGGACCGGCTCCTCGGCTTCGTGTTCGGCATGACCGGCGTCGAGAACGGCCGGCTGGTCCACTGGTCCGACATGCTCGCCGTGCGACCCGAGCTGCGCGACCACGGCATCGGCCGCCGACTCAAGGAGTTTCAGCGCGACACCCTGCTCGAGCGGGGCGTGGGCCTGGTGTACTGGACCTTCGACCCGCTCGTCGCCCGCAACGCGCACCTGAACTTCAACCGGCTGGGCGTGCGGGTATTGGAGTACGTGATCGACATGTACGGCAGCGACACCGACAGCGCCCTGCATCGGGGCCTCGGCACCGATCGGTTCATCGTCGCCTGGGACATCGCCACGCCCGGTATGCACGACACGCCGCTACCCGAGGCGAAACGTACGGCGCGCGTGGTGAATCCCTCCGACGGTGACGGCGTGCCCACCATGCCGCAGCTGCGCGATGGGCCGCCCGCGCGGCCGCTGCGCGTCGAGGTCCCGTTGGAAATCGACAAAGTGCAGCAGCGGTCGCTCGAGCTCGCCGGCCGCTGGCGCGCCACCACCCGCGCGGCGTTCACCTGGGCACTGGAGCACGGCTACCACGTGGCGGGGTTTTATCGTGATGCCCCGGCCGGGCGCGGCTACTACGTGCTGGCCCGCCAGCGCTGATGCTCTCGGTCGAGCGGATCACCCTGCGCGAGATCCGGCTCCCGCTCAAGGAGTCGTTCCGCATCTCGTCCGGTCTCGTGAGCGAGCGGCGCATCTGCCTGCTGCAATTGACGTCCTCCGACGGCGTCACCGGCTGGTCGGAATGCGTCGCCGGCGAAGCGCCCAACTACTCCGACGAGACGATCGACACGGCGTGGTTCGCGATGCGCGCCTGGGTCGCGCCCCGCATCTTGAAGCACGAGCTCGAGGGACCGGAGATCGTCCATGCCATCCTGGAGCGCGACTTTCGCGGCCACCGCATGGCGAAAGCCGCGGTCGAGATGGGATGCTGGGAGCTGTTTGCGCGCTCGTGCGGACGCCCGCTTGCGGGGCTGCTGGGCGGCACGCGCGAGCGGATCGTCACGGGCATCTCGCTGGGAATCCAGGCGAGCCCCGAGGCGCTGGTGCGCCGGGCGCGCGCCGCGGTCGAGCAGGGATACCAGAAGATCAAACTGAAGATCGCGCCGGGCGCTGACGTGCCCTACGTGCGCGCCGTGCGCGAGGCGCTCGGCCCCCAGGTCCACCTGATGGTCGATGCCAACTCGGCCTACACGCTGGACGACGCCGAGCACTTGCGGCAGCTCGATGCGTTCGACCTCTTGATGATCGAGCAGCCCCTGGGGCGCGACGACCTGGTGCGCCATGCGGCTCTGCAGCGACGCTTGCAGACCCCCCTCTGTCTCGATGAATCCATCACCGACGTGGAGCGGGCCGAGGACATGATCACGCTGCAGAGCGGCCGCATCGTGAACATCAAGCCGGGACGGGTGGGCGGGTTCGCCCAGTCCATCGCGATTCACGATCTCTGCCAGCGGCACGGCATCCCGGTGTGGTGCGGCGGCATGCTGGAGAGCGGCATCGGGCGCGCGCACAACGTGGCGCTCGCGTCGCTGCCCAACTTCTCCCTCCCCGGCGACCTTTCCCCGAGCGCGCGTTACTGGGAGCGGGACATCGTCACGCCCGAATGGACCATGGACGGCCAAGGGATGGTCGGCGTGCCGCGCGACACGCCCGGAATGGGAGTAGCGGTGGACATCGACCGCGTGGAGAACCTCACGGTGCGGCGCGAAGTGCTCGAGTGAAGGCAGTCGCGGAGCTGTTCTCCGAATCGTTGCGGCGCACGCTGGTCGACCTGCGCCGCGCGCTGCATCGGCACCCTGAACTGTCGGGCAACGAGGAACGCACCGCCGAGGCGCTTTCAGCCGCGCTCGCGCGGATCGAGCCCCGGCCGGTTCGGCTCGAGCGCGTCGCCGGCACGGGCGTCGTGGCGCGGATCCGCGGCCGCGACTCGCGCCGCGCCCCGGTCGCCGTGCGCGGCGACATCGACGCGCTGCCGATCTCCGAGGAGACGGGCCTCCCGTTCGCCTCCGAGCACCCCGGCGTGATGCACGCCTGCGGGCACGACGTGCACGCGACCTGGACGGTGGGCGCCGCCCATCTCCTCACGGCGTGTCCCGCCGCGGGCGACGTGCTGATCGTGCTGCAGCCGGCCGAGGAGACCGGCCGCGGGGCGCAGGCCGTGCTCGAGTCGGGAGCGCTCGACGGCGTGGCGGCCATTTTCGGCGCCCATGTCGACCGCCGCTTCGCCGTGGGCGAGGTCGTGGCCCAGGAGGGGCCGCTCGCGGCCTCGGCCGACAGCTTCGAGATCAGGCTCTCGGGCAGCGGTGCGCACGCCGCCCGGCCGCACGAGGCCGCCGACCCGATCGTCGGCGCCGGAGCGCTCATCGGTGCGCTCCAGACGATCGTTTCGCGCCGGGTGAATCCCGCCTATCCGGCGGTGGTCAGCATCGGCAGCGTGCACGCCGGCTCGGCGCCCAATGTGATCCCGGATCGCGCCACGCTCACGGGGACAGTGCGCGCCACCGATCCCGACACACGCCGCCGGTTGGTCGAGGAGGTGCGCCACATCGCGCACGCCACGGCGGCCCTGCACCGGCTGCGCGGGGAGGTCACGATCGAGCTGGGCCCGCCCCCGCTCGTGAATCCTCCAGGGCCCGCCGCCTGGGCGCGCCGCGCCGCCGTCGCGGTGCTCGGCGACGCGGCCGTCGTTCCGTTGGGCTTCGTCAACATGGGGGGGGAAGACTTCGCCGCGTACCTCGAGCGCCTGCCAGGATGTTTTCTCAGGATCGGCGCGCGCGAGCCCGGGGGCGAGCCGATCCCCGCACACTCGCCGCGGTTTTACGCGGCCGAGGAGAGCATCTTCGTCGGAGCGGCGGTGCTCGCCGAAGCGGCGCGCATCGCTTCAGACGCAGCCTAGTTCTTCACCACCGGCACCTCTATAGATGACGGCCACCGCGCCGACCGATACACCCGGACCGTCGCCGGGCGATAGTCTGATGCGCGCGCCTCGAAGATATTCGGCACGAACGTCTGCGGATTGCGATCGATCAGCGGGAACCAGCTGCTCTGCACCTGCACCATGATGCGGTGCCCTTTGAGAAAACGGTAATCCTGGCTGTGTAGGTCGATCGTGAGTGGCGTAACCTGCCCCGGCGTGAGCGGCGCCGGCTTCTCGAAACTGTTGCGGAATCGCGCGCGGAACACGTCGTTCGCGACCATGAGCTGCCAGCCCGCCAGTTTTGAGTCCTTCGGGTAATCCTCCGGATAGACGTCGATCAGCTTCACGATCCAGTCGCCGTCCGTGCCCGTGGTAGCGACGAACAGCTTGGCAGTGATGGCGCCGGCGATCGTCACGTCCTCGGTGAGCGGCTCCGTCTGCCAGGTCAGGACGTCGGGGCGGTCGTCCACGAACCGCTGATCCTCGACGAGCCAGACGGGCCACCCGGAGCCCTGCGGGGTGTACGTCGCCGGAATCGGGCGGTGGCGGTACGGCACCGGGTGGGCGGGGTCGGAGACATAGCTATCGAAGGCGTTTGCCCTCGTCGGGGCGTCGAACGAGAGCCGGCCGCCGGGCTGAAAGTACAGCCGCCGCTCGGTCGTCCCCTGGCGCGGCGGCCACGCGTCCCAGGAGCGCCACTGATTGGCGCCCGCCTCGAAGGTGATGGCCTCGGGTTGCCTGGGCTCGCCCCGATCCTTCAGGAAATGCGCGAACCAGGGCGCGAGGATGCTGTCCTGGAAGTACCGGGATGCGGGGCTCCCGAAGTCGATGGCGCCCAGTTTGTCCCCCGCCGGGCCGGCCCAGCCGCCGTGATTCCACGGCCCCACCACGAGCGAGTTGACGTGCCCGCTGTCGTGCGGCTCGAGCAGCTCGTAGATCTTCAGGGGGCCATAGAAGTCTTCCTGGTCCCACCATCCCGCCACGGTGAGCGTGGGCACCGTGACGCGGGTGAGGTAAGGAGCGGCGCCCTGCCGCTGCCAGAACGCGTCGTAGTTGGGGTGCGCCACGAAGTCGTTCCAGGTGGGAATCTTCCCGTGCAGGTGCTTGGTATTGACGTTGGCGAGCGGCCCGAGATCGAGGTACCACTGGAAGGTGTCGTAGCGGTCGAACTCGAACGTCTCCTGCTGCTTCGACGTCTCCATTCTTGCCGCGTACTCGAAGCCGTAGCTCAAGCGGAACGCGCCGTTATGGTGGAAGTCGTCGCCCAGGAACATGTCGGCGGGCGATGCTTGCGGCGACGCGGCTTTGAGCGCCGGGTGCGGGTCGAGCATCGCCATGAGGGTGAGCCAGCCGGGATACGATATCCCGAGCATTCCCACGCGGCCGTTGTTGTTGGGGACGTGCGCGAGCAGCCAGTCTATCGTGTCGTACGCGTCGGTGCTTTCGTCGATCGCCTTCGGGTCGCCCCGCTGGCGGGGCGGTCGGAGCATGACGAACTGGCCCTCGGACGTGTAGCGCCCGCGGATGTCCTGGAACGCGAAGATGTAGCCGTCGTTCGCGAACGCCCGGTAATAGCCGCCCAGCGCGTTGCCGGCGTGGGCGATGCCGTAGGGCGTGCGCGTGAAGATGATCGGCAGCGGCCCTTGCGCTCCCTTGGGCACGAAGATCGTGGTGTGCAGCTTGACCCCGTCGCGCGCCGGGATCATGACCTCGGTCAGGTCGAACCCCGGGGCGGAATCGGGCTGCTGCGCCAACATGGCCGGGCCGAAGACACAGACAACGAGGGCGAGGAGCTGGGATCGCATGGTGGCCTCGGCGGACGGGTGCTTGCGGACGGCATCGACAGCGATATACTAAGCCCCTTTCCATTATGTGTACAGACTTGGATACCGATACTGCCCGCGTCCGCCCTCCCGGAGGCCAGCGCGCCATGCGTCCCACATCCGTCCTCCGCGCCCCGACCGGCAAGATCGGGCCCGAGATGATGGGCGAGCTTGCCGAGTGGCTGGTGAGGAGACTGAAGTAGATGCTAGCCGCTCCGCCCGAGCTGCCGCGTGTATTTCACGATCAACGATCTGGCCTGGGGCCGCTTCCACTGGAAGAATCCGTCCGCTTCCTGTCCTTCATTGAAGACGACGAACAATCCCGTGCCCGCCGTGCCGAGCCAGCCGAACCGCGCGTTCGCCGTCCAGATGCGGGCCTGATTGCTGTACTGGACCAGCGTCTGGAGCAGCACGCGGGGCGTGAAGAACCAGGCGATGCGCGCGGCAGTCAGCGTGCGGGTAAAGGTGCCCTGGTCCAGGCGCACGTCGTTGTACTCGACCAGGAGTGACGTCGTGAGGGAGCTCGCGTGCCGCGCGGCGAGCGTCACGCTGCCGCCGCGCCGCGAACCGTTGTAGAACCCGCCCACGTCGGCCCGCAGGGCGAGCGAGAGCGGCGCGCTCGGGTTCGTCCCGAAATCCAAGCCGAGTGACGTGTAATCGTAGGAGCCGACCGGAAGGGTGACGTTGCTCGCGATCGCGAACGGCTGCTGCAGGCCCTGGTGCTCGATGTTCACCTCGGGGCCGATCATGGCCCCGTTGGCGAGTGACACCTCCGTGATGTCGAGGTGGATGCGCCCTTCCTGCCAATAGCCATCGAGCCCGTAATAGCCCCGATAGCCGACATGGGGGTGCCAATCCTTGAGCCACGGGACGCCGGGGAACCGCTTCTTCCACATCACGGTCCCCTCGTAGAACCGATAGCCGCCGCCGCGGTTCAAGAATCCCACCTGGGGATCGAAGTCGCGCCCGACCTGGATGATGCGCGCGAGGTTGCTCCACGAACCCGTCTCGTAACCGAGGCGCGCGCTGTACGCGGCGGCGTCGCCGTCGGGGCCCGGCGTGGCCGACGCCGCGCCCCACCAGTCGATCGTCCAGGCGTCGCGAATGCCGATGCGGCCGTCCAATCCGACGACGCGATTCCAGTCGCCGGTTTGCGCGGTCCCCATGCGCTGCACGCCGATCACGCCGATGCGGGAGCGGGCCGCGAGCTCGCGCTGGAGCCGCACCACGGAGTAGGACATCGGCTGTTGCAGGCCGGCTCGCTCCGTAAAAATCTCGAGCGCGCCCACGGTGAAATCCCCGACGCGTCCGGTCAGTCGTCCCCCGCCCAGGATCGGCACGGGCTGCCCGAGGGTGTCGATGCCGATGCGGCGGGTGAAGAACAGATCGACCGCCTGCGGAGTCCCGGCGGAGAAGATCCCGGCATTCTCGAGGAAGAACGGCCGCTTTTCGGGAAAGAACAGCGGAAACCGCGTGAGGTTGGTGCGCTGCTCATCGACCTCGACTTGCGCGAAATCGGTATTGTACGTGAGATCGAGTGTGAGACTGGGGGTTACGCCGTACTTGACCTCGCCCCCGAGCTCTCCGCGGCTCCGAGCCTCCGCGTCAATCGTGTAGTTCCGTTCCATCCCGGTGAGGGCGTAGGGCGTCGCCGTCCACACCCGGCGGGAGGGGACCTGCACGCCCTCGAGCGTGCCGGCACGCGAGACCTTCATCAGGCTGAATTGGCGGGGAATGAAGGACCAGAAGGCTTCCTCGTTCTTGCGGCGGATCGAGCGCACCAGGTTGAGTCCCCACGTCTGCTGCTGGCCGGCTCCATGGCGCAGCGTCGTGAACGGGATCCGGAACTCAGCGTACCAGCCGGCCGAGTCGACGGACGTGGCGACGGTCCAGGTGCCGTCCCAGTTCAGGTTGAAGCCTCCGAGCGAGCCGGACATCGCCCGGGTCTGGCCCGGCAGCTGGATGCCGCCGCCTTCGCCTTCGTTGACGACCTGCGCGTCGTACTCGATCCCCGCCGGCGTGGTGGTGAAGACGAAGCCGTTTTGCCGATCATGATAGGTATCGAGTAGAATGCCGAAGTAGTCGCTCTTCGAGATGTCGCCGTCGCGCACTTTTTCGCCGGGCACGATCCCGGTGGGGTCCGAGTCGTAGAGCCACGCGCCGACGTACACCGCTTGGGCATCGGTGAGGATGCGGACTTCGGTTCGCTCGGTGACCAGTGCGCCTTCGTGCAGCTCGCGCTGCACGAACCCGGTGACGGGCGTCGCTTCCCGCCAGGCGGGGTCGGTCAGGCGACCGTCGATGACGGGCGGCGTCACCACGGCGCGTGCGGCGGCGGTTCGCGACGGCGCCACGCCGGAGGCGGGAGTCTGGCCGGCCACCTGCCCCCGTGCGCACGGGAGCCCAAGGAGCAGCCCCAGTACGATGGGTGCGGCCCGAGTCCGCGGCATACGAGAGGCTAAACCGCCAAGGGGCGAAGCACCAGCGGGGCCGATTGACGAGAAGGCTCGCGCCTCGTCACCGTGGTCCCGATCGCCGACGAAACGGCGTTGCGCACGCGCGGCAAGGAGGTGCCCTCACCCGCGGCGGGCCTGTATGGCCCCAAGGTGATGATCGTCAACGAGTCGGCGGGCTCGGGCGGCGACGCGCTGCCCTATTAGTTCCGGCTGCGCCAGCTCAGGCCCCTGGTCGGGACCCGCACCTGGGGCGCCCTGGTCGGCACCTCGGCGTCCCGCCCACGATCGACGGCGGTGGCATCATCGCCCCCTCGCTCGCGTTCTACGACTTGAGCGGCAAGTGGGCGGTGGAGAACGGGGAGATCGCGCCGGACGTCGAGGTCGAGTACGCGCCTGCGGACGTCATGAAAGGACACGATCACCAACTCGAGCGGGCCGTGCAGGAGGCGATGAAGCTGCTCGGCCAGCGCCCGCCGCGGCGGGGTCCGCGGCCCCCGCCGATCAAGCGGGTGCGCTAACGCTGACCCCGCTAGAGGACCACGTCGCCCCCGGGATCGGTGTTCCGCAGCCGGGCGAGTCGTTCGCGGGCCTCCGCCAGGCGTCGTTCCCGCTCAGCGTCGTCGATGGTGCAGCTCGACCAGTCGGGCCCATAGTCGGACAGTGGCACGCGCAGCACCATCCCATGCTCCGTTCGCACGGGCAGGGTGGTGCGACGCACGTCGAGCGCCACTCCCTCGTCTCCGACCAGCACGGCAACGTCTCCCTCGATCCGGTCGACCGTGTAGAACGCTTCTCGCTCGCTCATGACGTCACGGTGTCGCGCGCAAGCGTCGCTAGCCGGGAACCGGGCCCGAGGTCGCCCCGGCCCAGAAGAACTCACCGGTGGTGCTCCGATACCAGTGGGCGTTGCCGTTCACGGTCAGCCCGCTGCTCGTCCAGCCGGCATACTCAAGCGTGGATCCTCCCGGCGCCGTGCGCGCGATCGGCGCCAGCGTGGTCGGCGCGCCCGCTCGCAAGTTGAGATCGAGCCGCGCCTGCGCGCTCCCCGGTTGCTCCACGAAGTTGTAGCTCGCGGGATCCAACGCCAGCCGCCGCGCTCGCGTCACGTAGTCGTCGAGATCGATCCACGTCCCGGGACACGTCTTGCGCGCGTAGATCTCGCGGTGGCCGATCACGTGATCGCGATCGATCGCGATCGACCAGCGGTTGCAGATCTCCATCACCAGGCGGGTGCTCGCGCCGAGCATCGCGTCGCTCCACGGCGTGTCGGCCTCGCCTTCGTGCTCGACGCCGATCGTGTAGACGTTGGGGTTCGGCGTATCCTTGATGAGCGTCCAGGTCGGATTGTAGCGTCGGCCGGCGTGCCATGCGGTGTCGCCCTCGGCCACGTACTGATGAAGCGTGCCGGCGGCACCCACGCCGTAGTGTGCCGAGACCCGCGACGCCGGGGCCAGAAACCACGTGTCGGTCCCGTGCAGCGTCCCGTCCATGATGTGAATGACCACCGCCAGGGGACGCAGACCGTTGCGTCCTTGGTCCTTATTCGGCGTGCCGATCCAAACGATGTCCATGGCTGCGACGAGTCAGCGGCGACCGTAAGCCCGGATGATGGCCTTGCCTCGTCCGCCGCTCGCGAGTCGACGATAGAAGAAGTTGATCCACCGAATGACTCGCGCACCGCCGGGCCAGGCGATCACGCGGCTGCGAGAATTCCCGGTGAAGGAGAACCGCCCACCGGTGGAGAGGGTCTTGCCGTCCGCGAAGGTGATCATGACGTCGAACAGCTCCAGGTCGCCGCCCTCCACCACGAGGCGGATGCGCCTGAACCGGCCCTCGCCCGCGGTCCGGATGATATCGCGGTCTCCCCCGGAGCCTACCACACGTGAGCCGAGGTGAACCCATTGCTGCTGCACGACGGCCCCGGGGGGCGCGAGCCGGGGGAAAAGCATGATCGCGAGACAGGCGGCGCGCAGCAGGGTCGGTTCCATGGTCGAGTTCATGAATCGAATCCCCGAGTTTTAAGGCGCGTAGCCGCTCTCGCGCAGCACCGCCACCGGATCACGTAACTCGAGCAGCTGCCGTACGGCCGCGCCTTTATCGGCGGCGCGCGCGTAATAAGCGGCGGCGATGCGATATCCCACCCAGTAGCCGATGTCGACCGCGCCGTGATTCTTGTCCGGCGGCACCATGCCGTTGTACATCCACGTGCGGATCAACGAATCACTAGCCATGTCCATTTCGTCTTGGAAGTCCACCCAGACGTCGTGCTCATGCGCGCGCCCGTAGATCTGGCGCGGCGTGTTCGCCGCCCACGGTCCCACCGCGAGCTCGGAGAGGAAATCGGCGATGCCTTCGCCGAGCGCGTGGCGCAGCAGCGTGTCGTGCTGGCCCGGCGGCATGGACTTCTGCTGGGTGTGCACCGCCTCGTGCACGACGAGGCCAACGAGCGATTCGAAACGATGCGTGGGGAAGCCCTTCTGCGCCCAAACGGGGAGCTCGTCGAGCGGCGTATCGGGGCCGCTCGCGGACTGCTCCGTCCCGATGAGCATGCCGCTCCGCGCAGTGGTGCCGCCGGTCGAGAGGGTGCCGATCACGAAGTAGATGTCGGGAAAGCGGGCTGCGGGATAGAGCTCGGCGAGTTTCGCGAGACCCTGGCGGATGCCCTGCCTGACGACGGAGTTGGTATCGACCGCGAGCGTCCTCGCGCGCACGGCCGCGTAATAGCGGGGGTACGTGCGCAGCGCGTGGAGCAGCTCCTCGGCCGCCGACTGCTCCGCGAACGGCGCGCTCGCGCGTTCGAGGGAGTCGCGGCTCAGCGAGTCCAGCCGAGCGGTGGTCCATCCGGACGCGATCATCCGCGCTCGCACTGTGTCCCGGTTCATCAGGCGTACACGCATCCAGTCGCGCAATCCGGGGGAGCCGGGGTGGAGGTACACCGTCCGGAAAACGCGCGTCCGCTCGGCGCTATCCTTGCCCGCCGCGAGATCGTAGGCGCGCCAGAAATTGGGGATGTCGCGCGTCACGAGCGCAACGGAATCGACCGGTGTCTGTACGGCCAGGAAAACTGCGAGCAGCAACATGGCGGCCTCTCTCGGACACGGACGGAGAAGGGTGTTCGGTAGGGAGAAGCAGGTCAAGGTAGGGTCGGCGACCGACGGGCGACTGAAGGTTCAGCTAGATGCAGCACTTCACGATCCAACCGCTCGGCGACGCGTCTCGAGGCACGCGCCCGGAACCTGAGCGCGGCGGACACGCCTCCTTCGCAGCCCGCACTACAGCGGACTTCCGAACATCTGCTTGTAGTGACGATACCAGTCGCTCTGGAATCTCTCGGCGGGATCGTAGCGACGCTTGGCCCGGAGAAACGCCGGGAATTGCGGGTAGCACGCCTCCACCTGCTGGCGCGTCGCGAACCGATGGTAGGTCAGGTAATAGCTCCCGCCGTAGCGGATCCCTGCGTCGATGAGCTGTCGGAATTCCGCGGCCGCGCGCTCGAGCCCCGCGGGGCTGTGGACGACGTGCAGGTTGAAGACCACGCACGCGTACGGTTGTTTGGCCCAGGCAAGGAAGCTCTCGTCGTCCTGCTCGATGAGACGGATGGTGCCGTAGATCAGGGCGGTGCGCTGCGCGCGGAACTGCTCGCGCACGTCCGTGAGAAAGCGGACCAGCGCGCCCCTCGGCGTATAGATCTCGGTGATCAGCTCCGTAGCCGGCTCGGCCGCCCCGAGCCGGCGGTCCAAGGCGTGATGGTAATCGTCGAGGTACGGACCAAGCTGGTGTGTGTCCGACCAGTACACCTGTCCTGAGGTCGAGAGGTAGTAGCGTGAGTAGGCCTGGAACGCCCGCGTACGATCGGCGTGCGCCAGGTAGATGAGCTCGTTCCAGTCGTCGGCGGACAGCTGCTTCTGTTCCGCTCGTATCGGCGTGCTGGCCGCGACCGGGCGATAACACGAGAAGACCCCCTTGCGCAGGAAGTCGGGGGAATCGGGGTCCGTGTGGTACTGGAAGTCGCCGTAGGTGAACCCCGCGGCGATGCGCTGCTCGAACGCCGCCATGAGATCCTCGATCTCCAGGATCTGCACCTGGCGCTGCACCTTCACTCTCGGCGCGAGGCGCAGCCGGACGGACGTGATCACGCCGAGGAGCCCGTACCCGCCGATCGCGAGTCGAAACAGCTCCGCGTTCTCCTCGCGACTGCAGGTGCGGGGGATCCCGTCGGCGTCGACCAGCACGAACGACTCGACGTCTCCGATGAACGGCTTGAACCGCAGGCCGCGGCCGTGCGCGTTCGCCGCCAGTGCACCCCCGATACTCAAACGGTCCGCTCCGGTCTGCTTCTGGCGGATGCCCCACTGCTGCACCGCCCCCTGCTGCGCGTCCACCAGATAGCGCAGCAGTTCGGGCCACTCGATTCCCGCCTCGACCTCGATCAGACCCCGGGCGGCGTCGAAGCCGAGCACCTGCCGCATCGACCGCATATCGACGAGCGTCGTCTCGCTGCCGAACTGCTGCCCTCCCATGGCGTGCCGGCCGCCCGCAATACTCAGCGGGCGGCCCTCCTGGCCGGCGTTCCGGACGAGCTGCACCACCGCGTCGGCGGAGGCCGGCTTCACGACCCGGTACACACGCGTGGCATTGAGCTGCGAGTGGATGTCGTTGACCAGGACGCCGGGCGCCGACCGGTCTCCAGCGCAGCCGTACGGCGCCAGGGCGATCGCCGTCCCGGCCTCGAGGAACTCACGTCGCGTCAGCATGGAGCCTCCGCAAGCCAAGAAACAGGAGCCACAGGGCCAGCGCCTGGATGAGATGGTACAGCGCGTTGTGATTGAAGTACGTAGGATGGAGCGCGATCTTCATCTGTTGCACCGCGGCGGCGATGAACATGAGGCCGAGCCCCGCGACGGCGACCAGGATGCCCCGCTCGCGCGCGCGAGCATACGCGGTGGACAACACGATCAACAAGAACACGGCGGCCGGGAGATAGAAAACCAGCGCCGCGCGGAAATCCTGCGTGATCAACAACGTGACGACGCAATAAGCCGCAAACGCCGCGGCCGCAGCGATGGTGATGCGCCGCGCCGTGGGCACTGGGAACAGCACCCTCGCGCCGATCGCCCAGGCGCTCGCTGCTGTGATGCCGATCGCAATCAAGGTGATGCGCCAGAGGATCGCGTTCCCTACCGTTCGGCCGTCGAGGAAGAAGCCGTGGACCGTCCCTCCAGCGAGCGACGCGACGGCGGCCGACCCGAAGAAGAGAGCGTCCTCTCTACGCCGGACCAGATGGGCGAAGAGCACGCACTCGATCGCGAGCGCGTAGTCCGTGAAAGCGACGTCCGGCTCGGTCATTTCGCGGGAACGGCGGGGGGGGAGACCGATGGCCCCCTGTGGTAGCGGCCCACCAGGAAGACGAAGGTCGCGAGCACACAGTGGAAGAAGATCGGAATGGTTCCCCCGAACCAGCGGCGTTCGGGATGTAGTGCCATGCTCGCCACGTATCGCACCGCCATCCCACCCCAGTAGAGATAGCTGAACCACTCAAGAAACCGTCCCATGGTCCTCCGTGGCACGACGAAGAATCCGCGGCGCCTCGTGAAATCCGTCGCCACCTTCGCGAGCAAGACGATGATGACGACTTGGACGGGCAGTAGAATCGGGTAGGGGATGACCCCCGAGTACCACTCGCTCATCGGTGGCAGAAACGGAACCGCGAACGCGGCCACCAGCGCCTGCCCCGCCACCCGCAGGCAGAACAGAAACAGGAGAAACCAGAGTACGCTCGCGTACAGAGGAGCGTCGCCTGCTCGCTCACGTGTCACCAAGCGATCACCTCATGATCACCGGTAGCCCACCGGATGGGCAGCTTCAGGGTGCCGACTCCGATAACTTGAATGGCACGCCCTGCTGAACCCGCACGCGCACCGGGTGCCCGCGAAGCGTTCCGGCCTCGTACACGCATGCCAGAACGACCGCGCGACCGGCGTCCTCGAACCCGGGATGGCTCTCAGAATAGACCATGACGCTGGCAGGCTCAACGTGCCCCAGCGTGTCGACGATCAAACGGAACAAGACTGAACCCTCGAGGTGCTGCCGCCGCAGGGAGTCTGGGTAGACCGGCGACGGACAGCGGAGCAGCCGGGGCCTGGCATCTAGGTCCGCTGTGAACTGGTACACCGGTAGCTGGCGAGGCGCTGGGGCTGGGGCTGGGGCTGGGGCTGGCGCGTTCATCTCGGCGAGCTGACTTCGCGCCGCCATCACGATTGCGGAGTCTGCGGCCGTCTTGGCGCCCAGGCGCAGGACCGTTTCGAGGTCGCGGCGCGCCGATCCCCGCTGTCCGAGGAGACCGTATGCCGTGGCCCGTTCGAGCACGGCACCACTGTTGCGGGGGTCATTGGCGAGAACGACGTTGAACGTGGCGACCGCTTTGTCGAACGCCTGGTTCGCGAGATACGCGCGGCCAAGGAAGAACCGGTATTTCCGGGTGGTGGGCTCGAACTTGACCGCCTTCTGAAAGGCCCCGACTGCATCTGCGGGGCGCGCACCGGATTGGTACGCCAGCCCAAGGTTGCTGTAGGTCCGTGCATTCTCGGGCGCCAGGGCCACCGCACGCTCGAAGACTGCAATCGCCGAATCGGCCTGGTGGTGGCGCAACAGCGCGACGCCGAGATCGTTCTGGTACTCGAGGTGATCGGGCACCAACCGGGCCGCCGCGCGAAGCGGTGGGATCGCCTCCGCAGGATTTTCATGCTGGAGGTATGCTGAGCCGAGTGCATACTGCGCCGGAGCGAAGTCGGGACGCTCGGCGACCACCGCTTTCAGGCGCTCGATGCCGCGCTCCACCCGACCGGCGTCGATATCACTCAGGGCGGTGCCGAAGGCGGCGAGCGGTGCATTATGACGTCTCACTCGTGTGAACCCCACAGCGATGGCGACGCAGGCGCCCACAGCCGAAAGCCATACCCGCAGGGCTCGCTGTCGAGCCGCCGTGGTCGCGAACGGGAGCGCCATGCCGAGCGCTGCTCCCGCGACCAGACCGCCGAGATGTGCCGCATTGTCGATGCCGCTCTTCCCGAACCCGTACAACAGGTTGTAGAGGATGAACGTCGCAACGCTCGGCGCCCGCTTGGGGAGTGCCGCGAGCGGCGTAGACTCATGGCGCCACGTCCCCGCGGCGACCAGCGCTCCGGCGACTCCGAATATTGCCCCCGACGCGCCGGCCCCGACGATCAACGGGTGGACCAGCAGGCTCGTCGTGCTCCCGGCGATTCCGCTGAGGAGATATAGGAGTAGGAACGAGCCGCGCCCAAACACGCGCTCCGCGATCGGCCCGAGGGTCACCAAGCACCACATGTTCAAGGCAAGGTGGAGCAGCCCGAAGTGCACGAACGTCGCGGTAACAAGGCGCCACCAGTCGTTTCCCAAGGTGGCTGGTCCGAAGTCGCCTCCCCAGGCGAGCACCTGATCGGCCGATGGCTCGAACACCGAGGCGCCGTCGGCGATCATCAAGAGAAAGACGATCACGCACGCAGTGGCGAGAGCCCACGTGACGATCGGACGCTGAACCGCCCCTGCTGTAGCGGCGTCTACCGCCGCCGGCTGGCGCCCGGCGCAGCGCGGACAGATCGGTGGGAGATTGCCTGAGCGGTTCCAAAACCACCGACCGCACTTCACGCACCCGGCCATACGAACCTCGGTGGCCCCTCGCGCATCGCCCTCTCCGGGCGGTAGATGAATCTGGTCATAGGTGGCCCTCTCCACCCCGGAGGACAGTACGACCGACGAGTCAGGAAGCGGTCATGTCGGCGACCGACGGAGTCACGCGCCATACGCTTCGTAGAACTTGTTCGTGAGCAAGCCGAACGGGTCGTAGTTCCGCTTCGCCGCGAAGCACCGGTCGATCTCTGGATACGCGCGCCGCAACTGCTCGGGTGAATAGAAAAGCTGATAGGGCAGATAGTATGTGCCATTGACGCCCAGCGCGACGTCGATCAAGTCCCGCGTCGTCCGCTGCAACACGAGACTCTCTGCGTCGTTGAATCCTTGGTTGAAATACAGGACCAGACCGAACATGGCCTGCTTCGCGTAGGGCAACGCCGTGACGTCGTCCTTGTGGACGACGCGGATGGTGACATTGAGCAGGTTGGCGCCGCTCTGCTGCACGACCGTTCTTAAGCCATCCACGAATTCGCCCATGCGGTCGTAGGGGACGAAATACTCCTGCAGGATATCGGTGTCCCGCAGGCGGTTCTCCAGATAATGCATCGAGTCGTACATCTCCTGGTTGCGTGACACGAGACAGCCGTCCTTGGGGGTCATCGCCTGGTTGCGCGGGACACAGGTGTGCAGCCGCGGCTCGAGGCTCTTCTCGAGCGCCCAGCGGATGCGCCGGCCCAGACCTCCGGTCTTGGAGAAGTTGATCACCAGGCGCTCGAGCGCGTCGTGGCTGTCGGGCGTGAGGGGCGGAATCCGGCCGCTATATCCGGTGCGCTCGTAGACGTGAATCGCCGCTTCCCGTAAGTACGTCGAGGGGGAGACCGAGAGGCGCCCGTACACCAGGCCGACGGCATCATTGCCGTCGACATGCTGTTTGTAATATTCCGCGAACTCGCGGTAATCCAGGTAACTCGTGCGCAGATCGTACATCTCATTGTCGACCACCTCGAGCTCGACGTCGAGGATCACGCCGAACAACCCGTAGCCCCCGAGCACGTGGCGGAACAGGTCGGCGTTGCGCGTGGGGGTCGCGGTCTTCACCTGTCCGTCGCTCAGCATGACGCGCAGCGCTTTGACGGTCGGCGCGATGGGACCGGGCCGGTGCGCGATGCCGTGCGCATTCACGCTCAAGGTGCCGCCGACGGTGAAGATGTTGATCGACTGCATCGCCTTGACCGACAGCCCCTCCCCATCGAGCAGTTGCTGCACGTCCGCCCACACTGTGCCGCTCTGTACGCTCACGATCTTCCTGGCCTTGTCGAGCGTGATCCTGTTCAGCCCCCGCATGTCGAGCACCAGACCGTCCTTGACGAACGTCTGCCCACCCATGCTGTGCCGCTGCCCGGCGGCGGTCACCTTGAGGCCGTTGTCCCGGGCAAACTGCAAGGCGTTCGCGATGTCCCCTTCGCCGGTGACCTTGACGATGCCGTAAACGGCGGTACGGTTGAGATGGCTGGCGTCGTTGATGAAGCCGCCGCGCTGCTCGAACGGCAGAGCGGGGTACGCCGGACGCGTCGCGATGCTCGTCGGCCGGGCCTGATCCATGGAAGGCGGGAAGACGAAGTCCGACTCCTTCTCGCCGGTTGGTGCGGCGGCGTACTGCACCAGCTTGCGTACGGTCACGACCAAGGACGCTGCGATCGCGGAGGCGAGCGAGAGCAGCAGCGTGCGTCGCTTTGGACTAAAGGCTCGCGGGTTCATTGGAGGCGGGACGGGGATGACGACCAAGTTAGCGACTATCCAGAAGTGTGCATGGGGGTTCGCCGCGCTGTTCCTCGGCGTCTACCTGCTGGACTACGTCCCGGGCATCATGGATGAGCACGGCAAGATGTTCGGGTTGTTCTCCATGACCCGGATCGTGGACCTCGGCCACCTGTTCGCCGGGGCGCTGGCGGTCGTGGCCGCCTGGTCCTCGCCCAGGGTCGCGCGGATCTACTTCTACGTGCTCGGTGTCGCGTACTCGATCGACGTCGTCACATACTTCGTATCGCACCTGCAAACCATCAGCCTCACGAAGAACGTCCTCGTCAATCTGCCGCACATCCTGATCTTGGGTGCCGCTTTTTGGATCGCGACGAAGGTCGACCGGACGCGCACGGAATCAGCCGCGCCCGCCTAGCAGTCGCGGCCTTCCTGGGTCGTCCCGCCGTCCGCGCGGTCACGAGGAGGCTCCGACCCGTCGCGCAGGTGCTCCTGCTGCTCTTCATCGCGTGGGTCGGCGTCGGCGTGCTCACCGTCTCCATCATCGAGATCGGATGCAGAGGGGAGCCGGGGCCTCGGGGTTCTCCCGCGCGCCCGCCGGAGCGCACGCGGCTCACGGCCGATCTTCCGGACTACGCGCGGCCCGAGGACGACACGTACCTCAGTTATCCCGAGTGGTATATCGTCTGGAGCTACCAGGAGAAGGCCGCATTCCAGGCGACCCACCTGCCGAGCGGATTCCCCTACTTCGGCGCCATCGGCCAGTACTGGAGTGGCTACTGCGCCGTGAACCGGCTGGTCCAGGGGCGATACTCGTTCAACGTGGGAGACCACCTGATGCTGGTCGTGATCGGCACGAGCTTCACGGTGGAGTACGCGCTCAAGGGCGCGTACGAGAACACCGTCGGCAGGGTGAGCGAGTGGCTCAGCTCGCACCAGCCGGTGGAAGAGGACGCCTACGCCTATCGAGTGGCGCAACAGTACGCGGATTTCGTGCTCGTCCGGCCGTTCTACGAGTTCTCATTTTTCAAGCACCTTACGGGGCTGTGGCGAGAGACTCACCTGTGGGGACCGCACTTCGCGCGTAAGGTGGAGCGCAAGCTCTTCCTGAGCGTCGACTATGCTGTCGAGGCGTTCTACTGCGAACTCATCGAGCTGGCGACGCGCCTCACCTTCGGCGTGGCGGGCACCGACACGTACGCCTGGATCGAGCATGCGGGGGACTCAGCGTTCGCCGCGAACCCCCACGTGCAGCGCCTGCGGAAGCTGGGGCATGACTCCTTTCTCGTAATCATCCCGCGGTACCAGGAGTTCACGCCCACGGCCATGAGCCTCGCGCAGCAGGGTGTGCGATTCACGGAGATCGCTGGGAACGAAGCCATCGTGGTGTCGGTGCTCGCGCCGCGCGCGTTCACATGGGATCTGGATCAGGGGAAGCCTTTGTTCGCCGCCGACGTACTCACCAAGCCGCAGGTCGAGCGGATCGTGCTGCAGGCGCCGGTGCCGTCACTCCACGCCTTGCTCGCCGCCCTGCGGCGCCGGGGTCTCGAGGTCGAGCACATCTACGACTACTGAGGCGTCGCTCCTTGGGTCGGCGGGCGGGACTCGGCCACAAGGCGCACGAAACGCGGGTCGGCCCGCAGCGGGTCGAAGCCGGCGGGTCGCAGCCAGAACCACAGCGCCGCGCCGCGCGGCCGCGCCCTGCGAGCGGGGGTACGCCGCCGGTTGCAGCAACCTCGGAGTGGCCTACGAACACGGCTGGGGCGTTCGCCGCGATGTCCACCCGGGCAGTGGCGCTATACCGTCAGGCCTGCGACGCAGGGGAGGCCTTGGGATGCGGCAATCTGGAGCGCGTTAAGCAATTGGACAGCACGAAGGGACCATAAGCCCATGCCCATCTCGAAACGGCAGCTCGACCAGCTGGTCGGCGCAGAGGTGATCGATGACGCGACGGCGACGCGTATCGCCGATGCCGCCCTGCTCCGGCGCCGAGCGGCTGAACCGGCGAGCCTCGCATGAAAGTGCCCATCCGGTTCGCGTTGAGCGTGGCAAGCGCTTCCCTCCCTGCGGCACACGCGAGCAGTCCCGCGGCGCAGGCGCCGCTCACATTCGCATCCGTCCGCGCTGGGGCGGGGCATTCGTGCGCTCTTGCCAGTGAGGGCGTCGCGTATTGCTGGGGCGGCAACCCGGTCGGCCAGCTCGGCAGCGATTCCGCACAGGAGCACTGCGCCACCCTGGGGCGCCCGTACCCGTGTAGCCCGACCCCGCTGCGCGTGAAGGGCGCGCAGCGATTCACGAGTCTCAGCCTCGGCGCTGCCGTGACCTGCGGCCTTGTGGTATCGGGAGCCGTGTACTGCTGGGGAGATCGGACCTTCGGGCCCGTCGGCGATACTGCCCTGGCGACTTGGACCACTCCCGTCATGGTGGCTGACACGCCGACGTTCGTGTCTCTCTCTGCGGGCAGTGGAGTGTTCTGCGGTGTGACCGCATCGGGCGCGGCGTATTGCGCAGGGAGGAAGGATCTGCTCGGCACGGGCCAACCGGTCACCCCCTTCACCGCCTTCGATCGGGAGCGGCAACCCGTACCGGTGAGCGGCGGCCTCGCGTTCTCGACGATCGGCATCGGCAACGCGTTCGCTTGCGGTCTGGCTCGCGACGGCCGCACCTATTGCTGGGGCATGGACTTGGGCTGGGGCGTCCTCGGTCGCCGCGGAGCGCAGTCGTCTTCCCCGCTCCTCATCGCGGATGCTCCGCGCTTTCAGTCCCTGAGCGTCGGCGGGTACCACATTTGCGGGCTGACGCCGGACGGCACGGCGTTCTGTTGGGGTGGGGGCACGCATGGGCAGCTCGGCAACGGGAGCGCGGAGAGCAATCCCCGGCCCGTGCGCGTCGACGCTCCGCTCGTGTTCCGCTCCATCAGTGCCGGGAGCTCGCACACCTGTGCCGTGACCGCCGATGGAGTAGCCTACTGCTGGGGCTCAAATGACAGCGGCCAGCTCGGTAACCCCGACACCCACGATAACTGTAGTGAGGGCCTGTGCAGCCGGCGCCCCCAAGCAGTGCCTGGCGACCTGCGGTTTACCGGCATCAGCGCTGGAGCGAGTCACACCTGCGGCGTGACCACGAGCGGGGTGGTGTACTGCTGGGGGAGCAACGACGACGGACAGGTGGGAGTGCCCCGCGGCCGCAAGCAATGCGGCTTTGGGCAAGATGCAGAGCCCTGTAGCCTGACGCCCGTTCGCGTCTCCGATCCTCGTCAATGATTTAGGAAGGCGCCCCAATGCGTCGCGTCATGCTGGGCCTCGTCGTCGGAGTGACCTTGGCGATGGGCCGACCCTGCGCCGGCCAGGACTCCACGCCGCCCCGCCCGATTCTGTACATGAACGCGAGCGGAGGGCACGCCGTGCTGGCCGACGGCCACGCGACCACGCTTCCTGGCTGGGAACCCAACATGAGCATGCCGGTCTGGGCACCCACCGGCGGGCGGTGGGCCTATGCTCACGGGGATAAGCGAACTCACACGATGTCGCTCGAGGTCCGCGGCTGGACGGGTCATTCCAGAACGCTGTTTACGGCTGCCGCCGAATCATTCTCGCCTGATGTCCTGGCGTGGGCACCAGACGGGGCGCGCCTCGCGACCGTTCTTTTTCGGCGGGCGCCGGCCGAGGAAGCCGTGGGAGTGTTTGACGTCGCCCAGACAAAGCTCGTCGCTCGCTACAGTCTCCCTACCGACGCCATCGAGCCCGGGAATGTCACCCTTCAGTGGTCGCCTGATGGGAGGAAGATCCTGGTTGTCAGTGAGTTGGCGCTCCTCATCGACTTGACGCTTGGCAGCGCTGACACCCTGGCCCGCGACGTCATCACCGCACAGTGGGCGCCCGGTAGCGACGGCATCTATTACGCCGTGGGCGAGTCGGTAGACACGACGGTGATGCATCGCAGGTTCTGGGAGCTGTATCATCGCCGACTCGACGCGCCGGCACCGGTCAAGCTGCTGGGGCGGGACAGCCTCGCTACACTGGGCCTTGAGCCTTTGGATCCCCACGGCATATGGACCGCCTCACCCAGCGGCACGAAGCTCGTCGTGTGGGCGACGCCGCTGGGTGACAAGTCGTCGGACTCGAGCACGAGCGTCGTCTATCTCTATGACTTGTCGAAAGGCGCGCCCCTCGCGCTCGAGCATCCCGCGCGCACCGTTCGCGTACCAGACTGGTGGATCGTCCGTCCTCTGGAATGGAGTCCCGATGAGCAGAGCGTAGCGATGTTCGGCGTAGGCATGAAGAAGGGTGGAGGATTCGCGATCAGGCTGCTCGACGCTCGGGTGGGGACGTGGCGGACGGTGACGCAGGTAAACTCTGGGGAGGACGGCGACGCGTACCTCCTGACCAACGTGCGCTTGATGAGTTGGACTCGATAAGCAGATCGTATGAGAGGAGACCCGTACCACCTGTGTCGCGAACGTCCGACGAGCGTTCCTATGCCCCCGCAGCAGGCGCCTCGCGCCAGGAGAAGCCTTGCCACGCCCCGTAAAAACCACCAACGTCGATGATCACGTGCGGGCTACGGGAGGCTGGTTGCAGCCAAGACCGTGGCAGGGGAGTGTCTCACTTTGGCTCAAGCTTCCATACACCGCCTTCGTGGCGGTGCTGCTGCCATTGTATTGGCGGACCTACGGGCCGATGAACTTCCTGTGGTTCTGCGACGTGGCCCTGCTTGTCACGCTTCCGGCGCTGTGGCTCGAGAGTCCGTTCCTGAGCAGCATGCAGGCGGTGGCGATCGCGCTGCCGCAGCTCTGTTGGGCCTTCGACTTCACGGCCCACCTCGCAGGCATCCATCTCATCGGCCTGGCCGATTACATGTTCGACCCCAACATCCCCCTCTTCGTGCGGGGTCTCTCAACGTTCCACGGTTGGCTACCGTTTGTTCTGCTGTGGCTGGTGTGGCGGCTGGGGTACGATCGCCGGGCGCTCCCCGCCCAAACAGTCGCCGCGGCGGTGCTCCTGGTAGTGTGCTTCCTCTTCACTCCGCGCCCGCCTCATCCTGTGGGCAACCCGAATGCCGCAGTGAACATCAACTGGGTGTTTGGACCGGGCGAACAAACCGTGCAGACGTGGATGGCTCCGGGCCTCTACCTGGCGCTGCAAGTCGTGTTATACCCGATCGTCATCTATCTGCCCAGTCACCTGATCTTCCGCAGGCTGTTCCAGAGACCGCAGGGAGGCGCACCATGAATGCAACAGGGAGGGCGAGTCCGGGTCGCGTCCCACTATGGCTCGGAGCCGTCGTCCTCGCGGCGCTCCACGCGTTAGGGATCTACGCCTACGTCACACGCAACGTGCTGAAGCACGTTTGGCTGTGGGACAACCCCGACTACATGCTGTACCTGTACGCGGCGTACTTCCACCTGCACATGATCGCGCTGGCCGGGCACCTGTACGTCTGGGGTCCCTACCTGATCTTGCGCCGGTACCGCGCGCGCTGGTGGTCGCTCTACTACGTCAGCTTCGCGAGCGCCTACGTCTTCACGGTCATTCCGCTGCTCTCGGTGCAGCGCGTCGCGGCGCTGTACGGAGCGCTCGCGTACCGGGTGATCGCGGTGTACGCCCTGCTGCTGCTGCTGTATGTCGCCCGTTCCCTGGTCTGGTCGCGGGCTCGCGCGACGATGGTCGCGCTGCACGTGTTCTCGGGCTTCCCTATGGCGGCGCTGTTCTTTCTGAGCAGGTCGCTGCCGCGGCCCGAGGTCGGAGCTGTCCTGGGAGCGATCCTGATCCTTCACGTCGGCGCCGCCTGGTATCTGGAGCGACGGGCGGGGCTGGGAGAGGTGACGCCGGCGGAGCCGGTGCGGGCGGGCGGGAGCCTCATGCGGGTGCGGGTGGCCAACGCCGTATTGGTCGTGGTCATCGCGGCGGTCACGCTGCTCAACTTTCAATTCAACCTGCTGTATGGCCGGCACATCCTGCTCGGGATTCTGGATAAGGCGGCGTATCCACCCCCGGTCGACCCGAGAACGGCGACGACGCCGGCGCCGACCCGGGATCAGCTCCGCTTCCGCAGCACGGACGGCTCCTGGAACAATCTGGAGCACCCGGAGATCGGCAGGGCGGGGACGCCGCTGGGTCGCTACCTGCCGGCGGTCGCCGCCACACCCCAGGACGTCTATCGTGAGCCGTCTGTGCTCAAGGTGAGCGAGCGGCTCCTGAAGCAGAAGCAGTTCATTCCTGCCGCGACCTCCAACGGAACCATCAACGCGCTCGCCTTCGCATGGGTCAACTTTTTCGTGCACGACTTCTACGCGCGCGGCACCGAGTTCTCGCGCGCGGCGACCGGCCAGTACAAGCTGCCGGTGGGTGACGGCACCTTCGTCTACATGAGCAAGCTGCCGGAGTATCCGGAGGGCAAGGCCGGGTCGCACCGCTCCGGTGCCACCCACTGGTTCGATGGCTCGCAGGTGTACGGGTCGGACGAGGCCTGGGCGCAGCAGCTCCGCACCAGGACCGACAGCGGGACGCCGGGGGCGAAGCTGCGGGTGTGTGACGACGGCCTGCTGCCGAAGTACCGGCCGGGGCAGCGCTCAGGGGCGGGGGGCCCCCTCGACCTGTTTTGCGGAGCCGAGGGGGGAGGCGGGCCCCGGGGCGGGCCGGCGGTGTTCCTCACCGGCGACTCGCCGCGCTCGTCGCTGCACATCGGCCTGCTGCTGTTCCATCATTTGTGGGCGCACGAGCACAACTACATCGTGGACCAACTGCAGGCGCGCTATCCCGCAATGACCAACGAGGAGCTGTATCGTACGGCGCGGCTCATCGTGGCGGCGGAGATCGCCAAGGTGCACACGGTCGAGTGGACGGCGCAGATGACCTCCGATCCGGTGTCCGCCGAGTTCGTGCGCCGCATCTGGGACACGCGGGTGGGCGATCCCAAGTCGTACCGGCCGGACCGCGCCTTCGCGGTGTCGGAGGAGTTTCTCGCGTCGTACGTGCTGCACGAGATCGTGCCGCCGGAGTTCAGCATCGTCGACAGCGCGGGTCGCGAGGTCGAGCGGCTCGCCTTCGTGCAGGATCTGTTCGGCCTGGGAGGGCAGCAGAAGCTCGAGCAGTACGGGCCGGCCCGGCTGTTCGATTCGTTTGGCCGCAACGCGATGGGGTTGATCTACCCGTTCAACGTGTCCGACCAGTTCCGGCGGTTCCGCGGGTTCGAGCCGCTGGTGCGCACGCACCCACCCGACGACGCCGGCTATCTCGACCTGGCGGCGATTCCACTGGCGCGGGAGCGCGACGCCAGGGTCCCGACGTACAACGACGTGCGGGAAGCGGTGAACGAGCCGCGCTTGAAGAGCATCGACGAGATCTCAAGCGATCCGGACGTCGTCGCGGCGTTGAAGGAGCTGTACAAGAGCGTCGACGACATCGAGTACGGGGTCGGCTTCAAGGCCGAAAGCCGGCCTTCCAGCTGGGCGCTCACCACCACGCAGGTGGCCACCTTCCTGCCGGTGGTCGTGTACCGCCTGCTGGCCGATCGGTTCTACACCAAGGACTATCGGCCGGAGATCTACACGCAATACGGGATCGACCGGCTGCGAACCGTCAAGCTCTACGACATCATCAAGCAGCACTTCCCATCGGTGGTCCTACCGCCGGATCGGAACGCTCGCATCTTCTTCATGTGGCGACGCTAGATCGCGCGAGCGAAGGCCATGGTCAACGTCATCAACGCTCTGTTCCGTCCGCTCCGGATAAGGATCCCGTTCTTGATCGACGTGATCTTCGTTTCCGATTCGGAGCAAATTAAGCGAATCGAAGCTTCAGGAGACGTCGATCGGCTGCACCACTACGACACCGCGAGCCTCCCGTGGTGGGTGAGGTTCTATTTCAAGGCTACGCGGTTCCATGACGATGAGCGCGACTTGTGGTTCCTGGCCCTCGAGTCGGCTTCCGATCCCAGCTACGACAAGAGACATGCGTACCTTCGTGAGAAGGTATCAACTGGTTATACGCAAGCCGACATCGACAGAATCGTACGACTATTGAGGGCACAGGCAGACGAAGACGTCCTCGCACATGAGCTGGTTCAAGTCGTCAACCGAAGATTCATCGGCCAGGAGATCCCAATAACCGTTACCAAGGAAGCGAAGGAGACCCTGCAAACGTTCGGCGAGGCCCTGCTTCCTTGGAAGTACAGGCGCGCCACACGATCGCAGCAGTACGTAACGAATTACTGCGCGCGAACTCTGCCTCGCGACGTCCACGTTCTCGATATCGCTCACAACATCGGGACGGTGGTGAAGACGCTAACGCGCGCACTCAAGATGGTACAGGGCAACCTCGACACGCCGGTTGCAGAGATCTTCACCTCGCACCCTCTGACGCTCGAGGCGCCGCGCATCGCCGTGCGGTCCTCGAAACTCGATGGCCTCCTGTTGTTTCCCACAAGGGAAGCCTGGACCGTGCTGATATTCAAGATCGGAACAGCGGCCGCCAGGACCAAGGACCTGTTCTTTACCTTCGGCACCGGTCGCTCAGCGCGAGCCTGCGTCTTTATGGATTTCTTTCTCGCATTCGTGAGTGACGTGCAGAGGTCATTGCGCGAGAGCCGACAGCGCGTTGATTGACGCGGTCGCGACGCCCGGCGTAGCTTCACCCAATCGAGCACTGGAGCTGCCACATGAGCCGCGCGACCATCAATCGGCGGGAGTTTCTCGAGACCGGCGTCGCCGCCGGCGCCTCCCTGCTGATCGGGTTCCATCTCCCCGCATTCGATCGCGGCGCCGCCAAGCCCTTCAAGCCCAACGCGTGGATCGAAATCCGTCCCGACGGCGTCGTGACGATCTGGACCGGTCGCTCCGAGATGGGCCAAGGCGTGAAGACCGCGATGCCGATGATCGTGGCCGAAGAGCTCGAGGCCGATTGGACGCGCGTGCAAGTGACGCAAGCGGACGCCGACCCGGCGTACGGCGATCAGTTCACCGTCGGGAGCCGCAGCGTGCGCTCCGGGTTCGAGCCGCTGCGCCAGGCGGGCGCCGCGGCGCGCGAGATGCTGGTGGGCGCGGCGGCACTCACCTGGAAGGTGCCGCGCGAGGCGTGCCGCGCCCGGAACGGGATGGTGGAGCACGTGGCCACCGGTCGGCGGCTCGGCTACGGCGACCTGGCGGCGCTCGCCGCGACTCTCCCCGTGCCCGCCGATCCACCCCTCAAGCCCTCATCCGAGTTCCGCATCCTCGGCACACGCGTGCCGCGTGTCGACACGCCCGACAAGGTCGATGGCGCGGCAGTGTTCGGGCTGGACGTGCGGGTACCGGGCATGGTGTACGCCACGGTGGCGCGCTGTCCCGTATTCGGCGGGCGCGTGAAATCGTTCGATCCCGCCCCGGCGCTCGCCGTGCCCGGAGTGCAACGCGTGGTGCAGATCTCGAGCGGCGTGGCGGTCGTGGCCGATCGCACCTGGGCGGCGTTCGCGGGAAAGAAGGCACTCAAGATCGAGTGGGACGAGGGGAAGGTGGCGCAGTGGAGCAGTGACGGCATCTGGCGCGCCTTCGCTGCCGCGGCGGCGCGCTCGGGCGAAGTGGTTCGCACGGTGGGCGACGTGGATGCGGGGTTGAAGGGCGCCGCGCGAACCGTCGAGGCGACCTACCAGGCGCCCTATCTCGCGCACGCCTGCATGGAGCCGATGAACTGCACCGCACAGGTACGCGGCAACCGCTGCGAAGTCTGGGCGCCCACGCAGAACCCACAGGGCATCGAGCGCGCGGCCGCGAAGCTGACCGGCCTCCCGGTCGAGGCGATCACCGTGCACGTGACCTACTTGGGCGGCGGCTTTGGACGACGTGGCGGGCCCATGGATTACGCGACCGAAGCAGTCGAGCTGGCAAAGCAGATCGCTGCACCGGTCCAGGTCGTGTGGACGCGGGAAGACGACATTCAGAACGCCGTGTACCGTCCCGCGACGTACAACGTGTTGCGGGGCGGGCTCGACGGGCGCGGCGCGCCCGTGGCGTGGAGCCATCGGCTGGTGGGCCCCGAGGGCGGATCGTTCCTGCTCACGCGCGGGGCCGACGAGCTGATCTACCCTGTGCCACATTTTCGTCTCGAGCGGGTGATCGAGGACCCTGGCGTGCCCGTCGCGCCGTGGCGCGGCGTGGGACCGTCGCAGAACGGCTGGGTGGTGGAGAGCTTCGTGGACGAGCTGGCGCACGCCGCGGGCAAGGATCCCTACGCGTATCGCCGCGAGCTGGTCGCAGGCCACCCACGGCTCGTCCAGGTGCTCGACCTTGCGGCCGAGCGCGCGGGTTGGAACTCGGCGCCGCCCGCCGGCCGGGCGCGCGGGATCGCACTGTGGCAGTTCGGTGACACGTTTCTCGCCCAGGTGGCGGAAGTGTCGGTGGCGGGAGACGGCGCGGTCCGGGTACACCGCGTCGTGTGCGCCATGGACTGCGGTGTGGTGGTCAATCCGGCCGGGGTCGAGGCGCAGGTGCAGAGCGCGATTATCTACGGCCTGACGGCGGCGCTGTACGGCGAGATCACGCTCGACCGCGGGCGCGTGACGCAAAGCAACTTCAACGATTACCGCATGCTCGGCCTCGCCGAGTGCCCGGAGCTCGAGGTGCATCTGGTGCGGAGCGATGCAGCGCCGGGCGGCGTGGGCGAGGCGGGGCTGCCGCCCATCGCGCCGGCGGTGTGCAACGCGATCTTCGCGGGCACGGGGAAGCGGATCCGGAAGCTACCGATCGGACGTGTGGCCTAGGGTATCCAAACACCCTCCGGTGATCTGCGGGCTTGCGCCCGGGGTCAGAGGATCACCGCTCGCTTCAGAATCCCAGCCAGTAATTCACCTTCAAGAGAACCACATTCGACGACGGGCCTTGAAACAGCGCCCCGGCGTCGTCTCTGAAGTCGATCTGGCCGCGCTCCAGCTGCGACGACCCACTGCGCGTCCAGACGAGAAACAGCGTCGAGCCGGGGTGGTACTCCCAGCGGAGCACGACATTGCCGCGGAGTGAGCGGAACGTGAAGCTGGGATCGGTGATCAGGAACTTCGGCGAGGGCCCGGCCGGCCCGTCCGGGTCGATCCAGTGTTGCTGCGGTGCGCCAGCCGGCACGGAATCGGTGCCGACGTCGACTCCATAGATCAGTTTCCGGAGCTGGCGGGGGGCGGCGAATTCGCGATACCCGGAATACGCGTCGCTCTCGATCAGCGGCTGGACGTACACCTCGAGCGTCAACGCGGGGGAGAACGTGACGTTCAGCCGCGTCTCCATGGCGAGTGTGTTGTCGACCAATGCCGCGAACACATAGCGGTTGCCGTAGAACGCCGTTGCGAAAGCATCCGTGACGGTCTCCACGTACTGCGCGCCGCTTGCGCTCCGACTCCACGAGGGTCCGAGGCTGAGCTGCACATTCGACGACGGGCGGACCTGGGCCTGAACACCGAAGGAGCGGTTACAGTATCCCTCGCGATTGCATCCGACCTGCCCGGTGGCGTTGACCACGACGCGCTTGCGGGAGTCGGTGTTCACGCTCGCGAACCAGTCGTCGCGCCCCGGCCGACGCACGACGGGACCACCGCGGGTCAGCCGGTCGTCGAAAATTGCCGGCCGGTGAATCCAGTAGGAGCTCCAGTTCCAGTAGTTGAGCGTTTGCAGCTGACCATACAATTGCATCTGCCGGTCCGTCAGATCGCCCTCGAAATTGTATTGCTGTTGGCCGCCGCCGATGAACAGGAGCTGCCGGTACCACGTTGTCGGCTTGGTCCACAGCGGGAGGATATTCGCGCTCATCCAGATATAGTCGGCGTTTCTGAAGAACGTGATGTCGTTGTTGTCGAATCCCGGTGTGCGGATGTTGCCCGACACTTCCCACTGCAGGCTGCCCTGATCGCGCGCGACGCGCGCGTACGCCCCGAGCCCGGTCATTGACGTACGGGTGCGATCGAACGGAGTGCCGCGATCCGGACGTTGGAAGTAGTGGCGCGGGGACGTCTGCACCTGCTCAATGGCCGCGCTGTCGCCGACGATCTGCGTGGCCGCGAGCTGCACATTGAGATCGTAGGTCCGCTTGCCCCACCACGTGGTTGCCCCGACGCCCAGCGCGGAGCTGCGTCGCGCCAGGTTGCTGATGGCGAACGAATCGTCGAGGCTCCGGTACACGGACGTGCCCATCAGCTTGATCTGGGTCGCGCCGCCGCCGAGATCCTTGGCCACGCGGCTCACGAAATAATTCGTCAGCGGCTCGACCGTATACCGCACGCGGCTGCTGTCGAGGCGCTGGACCACGGCCCGCTCGCGTCTGGTCACGGCATCGAGGGCGCCGATCGACCAGCCGCTGGGCGTGCGGCCGGTCAACTTCGCCGCGCCGAGGATGGTCGTGTTCTGCGGTTCGTCGACAAACTCGTCCAGGCTGTCGCGGTAGGCCGTCAGTTGCGGCGCGCGACCGATGCGACGCGTGCTGAGCATCGACAGGCTGGACACGTTCGAGCAGAAGAAGCAGCTCAGCCCGCCGAGGCCGAAGTACCCCGCGCCCTCGACGAAGAACGGCCGCCGCTCGTCCAGGAAGGTCTCGAAGTCGGTGAGATTCACGACGGCCGGATCGACCTCGACCTGTCCAAAGTCGGGGTTCACCGTCGCGGTCAGCGTGAGGTTCGAGGTGAGCAACACGCTTCCGTCCAGGCCGACGCGGCCATCCATGGCGTGCGGGTCGTAAAACGGATCGCCCGCCGAGCCGGGGACGTTGCTCGAGCGGCCGACGACGTAGGGCAACACCTCGGCGCGGCCCGGCGCGCTGTGGATCACGAGCCCGTGCACGTGCCCGAATTTCGAGGGGCCGCCGGTTTCGTTGAGCTTCCAGAACGCCCACTGCGACAGCTCGTTGAGACGGTTCTCCTGACGCCAGATCTGTAGGCCCCAGGTCTGCTCGTCGCTGGTCGAGCGGAACCGGAGCTGCGAGAACGGAATGCGCATCTCCGCCGTCCAGCCGAGCGAATCGATGGTGGTCTTCACCTCCCAGACC
>WNES01000087.1_pt1 | contig 46602 bp, 49 predicted proteins | sample 5399931 | NCBI WGS metagenome assembly WNES01 (sample SAMN13153332, study PRJNA577476) | soil metagenome | isolation source: 20 cm grassland meadow soil 2 days after 3rd rain plot 5 | place: USA:California | collected 2015-11-11
ACGCCGGAGCGACATCAAGTAGACGCGGAGCGGGCCCTTGTCGTTGTAAGGGAGCGCGGCGAATGCCGCCCGCGCGGCGGCACCCTCGCCGTCGTGGCCGGCGATCGCATAGTCGAAGCTCGGGGCGCGGCCGTCGTGGAGGTACGGCGCGGAGTCGGCGACGCCCCAGAGTCGCGGGGTGAGATATTCGTTCAGCGCCACCCCGCGCTGCACGTGCTGAGCGGCGTTGCCCGTCCCCATGTCGTGGCGCTTGAGATCGCTGAACAGCCACACCGGATAGCCGTGGAGGGCGGGATCGTAGGTGAGCGCCGGCCGCCGCATCTCCCGCGACAGGTCGATCGGCGGCATCCCCTCGACGACGACCACGGGGCTCTCGAGGACCAGCATGGGGACGTGGCACCCCGCGCACCCGAGCGTACGGAACTGCTCGCGCCCGCGCTGGAAGTCGTCGGCGAAGCTCGTCGTCGTCGGCGGGAGCAACTTCTGTGCGGCGGGCGGGAGCTGGCGGTTCTGGATCAGCGGCTCGACGATGGGCAGCTCGAGGAGTGCCAGGTGCGCCATCATCGCGGCGAAGGGGCCACGGCCGAGCTCGCCCCGCACGCCGTCCCCGTCCGGGTCGGCCGGATCGTTCCCGTCACCGATCAGCTCGCGCGAGCCCGTCGCGAGGAGCCGCTCGCTCTGGATTCCCATGTGCTGCTGGAGCGCCTCACTGGCGAAGTCCGCGAAGTCCGCGGCCGTGCCCTTCCAGCCGAAGGGCTTCACCACCAGGTCGGCGTCGACCCCGCGGATGCCCGACACGTCGACCTCGCCCTTCGGCGTCGCGCGGAGCACGCCGAAGTCGACGCCCTTGGTCATGAGATGCGCTTCGCGAGCGGCGCCGGCGCGCACGGCTTCCCGCACGACGTCGTCGCGCTCCTTGTGCAGGTCGCGACTCATCTCGCGCGCCAGCGCCTGGACGACGCCGAGCCCAATCAGCGCCGGCGGGTTCCGCTCGTCGCCGCGCCGCGTGCGCTCGCCGTCGCCCTGGAGGAACACGTTGTCGGTCTCGGCGCCGGCGCCGTTCGGGCCCCCGACCCAGTGGCACGACGGACAGGAGATGGTTTCCGGGCCCCCGAAGAGTCCCTGATGCACCCGACGAAACGGTCCGGCCGGAGCGGTGGCCGACCGACCCCCACCGAGCCCGTCCGGAAAGTTGTACTCGTGCTCGAAGAGCAGCTGCCCGCGATCGGCCAGCTCCGCCAGACAGATCTCCCCGGCCGCGATGCGCTTCGCGTCGAGCGCGGAATGCATCTCGCGGAGAAATGAGCCGGGCGCCGCGGCCTCGCGAAAACGCAGCTCGTGTCGGCGCTCGGCCAGGCGAAGCGCCTCGCCCGCCGCCTCCAGGCTGAGGGGCGCGGGCCGGGCGAGCGGGGCGCAGCCGGCTCGCCAGCGCGGCCCGTCGTTCCCCGGTGCGCACCCGCCAACCAGCAGGCAGACGCCCAGCAGCGCCGTTGTCCGGAGCGACGTCATGGGACAAAGAGCTTCGGCTCGCGCGAGAGCGACGTCAGGAACACGCGCACGCTCGCCCGTGCGGGCTCGTCGAGCGCCAGGTAGGCGTCGCGCGCCCTGGTCGCCTCGCCCCCGTGCAACACGATGGCGTCGTGCACCGTCGGCGCACGACCGTCGTGCAGGTAGGGCGCCGTCTCGGCCAGACCCCAGAGTGGACGGGTGAGGAACACGCGCGCGGGAATCGTCCCCTGCGGGGCGGGTGTGGCCAGCGCGGCCCCCATGTCGTGGCGCTTGAGATCACTGAACAGAGGCACCAGGTAGGACGTGACGTATCCTGCATACTTGGGCTCGATCTTGGGCCCGTCGCCGTCCTTCGCGACGTCGATGATGAACGCGGCACGATCGGGCTCGGCGGGTTGCCGCGCGTCGAGCTTCGGGTCGTCGAGCTCGAGGGTGGGGACGTGGCACCCGGAGCATCCGATCTCGTCGAAGCGCGATCGACCGGCGGCCCACGCATCGAGCAGGCCGGGGTCGCGCGGCGGCCGGATGACCGGCGCCTCCAGCTGCGCCAGATAGCCGACGACGGTCGTCAGCATCCCGGAGTCGATCTCGAGCGAGACGCCGTCCTGGTCCACGTCGTACCACGGCCCCATCCCGTACGGACCCGGGTCGAGGGTGCCGTCGCGCACCGCGAGCTGGATACGGTTGGAGAGGAGGCCCTGATGGATGTGGAGGGACTCCTCGGCGATGTCGCGGAGCGTGGCCTGATGCCCCTTCCAGCCGAATGGGCGGATCGTCAGATCCGGGTCGACACCTTCCACCGAGCCGTACTCGAGTGTGCCGTCCGGGTCGGCAGCGATGCGACCGAACGAGACCCCCTTGGTGGTGAGCGCCTGCTCTACCCGGTGCCCCTCCGCCTTCGCACGCTCGCGAGCGCCCGCCGCCTGTGCCTGCAGCTCGGCGCTCATCTCGCGCGCGAGGCACGCAATCGGACCGAGACCGAGGAGATGCGGGGCATTGCGCTGATCCGCGCCGCCGGTCCGCTCGCCGTCGCCCCGCAGGAAGGCATTCTGCGACTGCGTGCCGGCGCCATCGAGCCCGCCCTTCGAATGGCAGCTGAAGCATCCGAAGGCGTCGGGCCCCCCGGCCGTCCCTCGATGGATGCGACGGAGCCGCGGCGTGTAGTCGATGGCCTTCCGGTCGGTCCCCCCGCTGCCCCAGCCGTTCTCGGGGCGGAACAGGTATCCGAACAGCTCGTCGCCCACGACGAAGAGGGCATCGATCCCGAGGATGCGACGGTCCAGGGCCTTCTCGGTGAGCGTGGCGTGCTCGATCAGCTCGCCCGGGTCGCGCGCGTCGAGCATCCGGTCGAAATCCTCGCGGCGGCGGAGATCGATGGACTTCTCGAGCTCCTGCATGAGGACGGTGTCGTCGGGTATCGCCGTGTCGTCGGTCGCGAAGCCGGCGGTCCCGGCCGATGCCGCGTCTCGGGCCTGCCGCGCGTGCGCCTGGATCAACAGGGTCCCGAGGGATAACGCCGCCAACACGCCGAGAGTCGCGACGCCACACTTCCATGCCCGCCGGGGGCCCGACTCATGGTCGGCAACCTCAGGCATGAGGGCGATACTACACGATGTGAGCGCTACGCGAATCGCACCGCGAGCGCCGAGCTAGTGGACGCGCGAGACCCTCACTGCTCGTAGAGCTTGATCACCCTCACGGTGCCCGCCGGCGCCGCCTGGACGCAGAGATCGCACAGCACGCACTCGTCGAGGTTCTCTTCGACGATCCGCAGCCGGCCGTCCGCGTCCTGCGCGAAGATGTTGACGGGGCAGACCTCGACGAGCTTCTTCGCGAGCGCCGTGTCGGCCGCGACCGAATGGTCCACCTGCACGTCGATGAACATGCCCGGCATCTCAGTGCCCCTTCAGGCGTTCCTTCACCAGCGCCGGGATGTCCTCGATCCGCTCCGCCACCGAGATGCCGGCGGCCTTCATGCGCTCGATCTTGTCGGCCGTGGTGTCGGCCTTGCCCTCGACGATCGTCCCGGCGTGGCCGAAGCGCATGCCGGGCATCTCGTCCATGAAGCGGCCCGCCATGAAGGCGACGATCGGAAGGCGCGACCGGTTCTCGCGCACCCAGTCGGCCAGCTCGGCCTCCATGCGGCCCCCCGGCTCCGAGTAGATGACGATCGCCTGGGTCTCGGGATCGGCCTCGAAGAGCGGCATCAGCTCGGCGTAGGTGGAGCCGATGATGGCGTCGCCGCCAATCGAGACGGCCGTGGACTGGCCGAGGCCCGCGGCCGACAGCGTGTTGCAGATCTCCGTCGTCATGCCGCCCGAGCGCGACATGACGCCGATCGAGCCCTTCTTGAAGGCGCGGCGGACGTTGATGGCCGGCCCGCCGAGGCCGCCCATCTTGGCTTCCTCCGGCGACAGGATGCCGAGGCAGTTCGGGCCGATGATGCGCGCGCCGCGGAGGCGCGCCAGCTCCACCATCTGCGCCACCTCGGCGCGCGGGATGCGCTCGGTGACGATGACCAGCAGCTTCACGCCCGCCTCGATCGCCTCGAAGACGGCGTCGCGCGTGAAGCGGGGCGGCACGGTGACGACGGAGCCGTCGACGTGCGTCTTCGCCGTGATGTCGCGCACGCAGTCGTGGACCGGGACGCCGTAGACGTCGCGTCCGGCGCGTCCCGGGGTGACGCCGCCGACGATCCTGCTCCCGTAGTCGAGACACTCGCGCGTCAGGTTCACGGCCTCGCGGCCCGTGATCCCCTGCACGATGAACGCGGTGTCGCGGTGGATGAGGATCGACATCAGGCGGCCTGCATCTTCGCCACCGCCCGCCGCGCCGCCTCGAACATCGACACGCTGCGGTCGCAGTACTCGACGCGGTACTTGCGGAGGATCTTGAAGCCGTCGTCCTCCCACGCCCCGGGGATGCGGAAGATCGCGATGGTGTCCGCGGGATCGCGCCCCGACTCGACGCAGCCCTTGATGACGCCGCGGGCCACGATGTCGACGCGCGTGTTGGAGACGACGTTCATCATGACGGCGATCTTCCGGACGCCGGGCTTGGAGAGGATCAGCTTGGTCAGCTCGCACGCCTTCCTGACGCTCGGGTTGCCGCCGATCTCGCAGTAGTTGGCCGGCCGCCCGCCGTGCTTGCGGATCGCGTCGAAGAGCGTGAGCGAGCCGCCGCCGGCGCCGATCACCAGCCCGAGGTCGCCGTCGAACTCGACGACGTTGCCGGCGACGCCGCGGTGGTCCGAGGCGTCGACCTCGGCGCCGCGGATCTCGAAGCGGGTCGGCGGCCGGGCCTGGCGCGTCTCCTCCTTGCCGATGCCGAGCTCGAGGAGGAGCTTGGCGTGCTTGTCGCGCGCCTCGGCCTCGAGGTCGACGTGGCCGTCGAGGACGAGGAAGCGGCCGTCGGCGGTCTTGCCGAGCGGGTTGATCTCGGCGAGCGTCAGGTCGTAGCGGAGGAAGACCTCGACCAGCGAGGCAACGATCGGCGTGAGACGGTTGAGGTCCTCGGCCGTGACGCCGACGGCGGCGACGGCCTCCTTCGCCTTGAAGGGGCTGAAGGGCAGGAGCGTCGAGAGGTGGACCTGCGCGACGTGCTCGGGATGGGTTTCCGCCACCTCCTCGATGTCGATGCCGCCCATGTCGCTGAAGACGAGGACGGGGAGCTTTCGGCGGCCGTCCCAGGTGACGGCCGCGAAGTACTCCTGCACCACCCCGGCGCGCTGCTCGACCAGCACGCCGCGTGCCTTCTGCCCCTTGATCTCGAGCGCGAGGATCGCCTGCGCCGCGGACTCGGCCTCGTCCGGTGTCTCGGCGAACTTGACGCCGCCCGCCTTCATGCGGCCGCCGGTCAGGACCTGCGACTTCAGGACGACGGGGCCGCCGATCTCGGCGGCGATTGCCTTCGCCTCGGCGGCGGTGCGTGCGAGACGTCCCCGGAGAAGGGGAGCGCCGTGGCGGGCGAAGAGCGCTTTGGCCTCGTACTCGTAGAAACGCATCGCGCGGCGCGGAGCGTCGCAGTTAACACTCGTCGTCGCGGATGGTCAAGCGAGAGGAAGGCGAGTAGCGGCTCAGTCTGGCCCCGAGCACTTTGCGTCGTCGCCTTCGGTGTCCGACCACCGCCGTGCCCGAAAATCACCACCCCGCTCGCTAAGCCCTTCTCAACCGCCGCGCTCACGCCGTGGCGGCTCGTCAAACGCGACGAGACCGTGTCGGCGCCAGCCGACGGCGGCAAGCCAGGTGCGCGCGCGGACCACCGGCGATCCTGCGGGCACCGTCTCCACACCCCTCGCCCCGCCGTCGAACCACAGCGCCGACGAGCAGGGGTCCAGCCCGCGTTCTCCCTCGCAGTGTTTCGCCCGATTCATCAACACGTAGACGAGGCAGTGACGCATCGCCCGCGGGGTCGTGAGCGCCCTAGCATGGTATCTGTCACCCCAGACTGGACCGCGGCGGCCGAGCGCGCGGTTCACCGCGCGCGCCAGGCGGATCGTGAGACCCCGGAGCCCCCCACCGAGCGCCGGCGCATCGTCGGCCTCGATGATGAGGTGGACATGGTCGTTTTGCACACTGAACTGAAGGATCCGAAAGCCCTCGTGGGAGGCCGCGGCGAGCCCGCGGCGGACGGCCGGGAAGACACGCGCGGCCCGCAGGCAGCGGACGGTCTGGCTGCTGCGGAGAGTGACATGGACGGGGTGCGCGGCAAGATGCGGCGGCCGGACGCGATGCGGGACGCCCGGGCGGCGGCCCAGCGTGCGCTTACGGCCCGCGCCGGCGCGACGGCCTCCCCAGGTGCGCGGCGGCGGGAGCGAGGCTGCAAGGTGCGCGCCATCTTGATTAGGCGATATTAGCACTCTACCTATCATGTGTCAAGCGGTGATGCGCAACCGCCGACGGGAGCGTCCCCAAAGAGCATCGAGTGGTCGTGCCGTGCGTTGACTCCACTTCGCCGCCGCCCCGCCTGTGCGACGTCTCGGCCACGTCATCCGTGGGAGGCTGCAGCCGGCCTTCGACGGCAAGCAAGGTGCACGGTGTGCGGGTCACGACCGCTTCCATGTCCACCAGGGAGCCGCAGGAGTGTGCGGCCGAGAAGATATCGGGTGACCTCGAGGCCCTGAACGCGCTCTGGCGCGAGGTGGCTTGCCGAGGACGACGACGGGGTTTCTGACGAAGCGCGAGGCGAAGCCCAAGACCGTGTGACGCTCCGCCGCTGTTTTGACAGGTGACGGACGCGCCGTCATACACGCCAACCTGATGCGATGAACGGCGTGCTCCAGCATCGATGGCGGGCCGTGTGGTTCCTCGTGCTCTCGGCGAGCGCCGCCGGAGCCGGTGGTGGAATCGCTCCGGGCCGCCTCCCCGGCTCCGCCACCGCCGGCGCGGCGCTCGACCGCTGCTCCCAGGCCGACCATGCCCGCGGACCGGCGCGCGCCGATTTGCTCAAGAAGGGGCTCGCCCTCGCCGAGGAGGCGGTCGCCGCCGACGACGGCGACGCCCGGGCGCACTTCGCCGTCTTCTGCAACCTCGGGAAGCAGGCGCACGACGCCGGCCTGAGCATCTTCAACCTCGGCAAGCTCCCGCGGCTGCGGCGGGAGGTGGACCGCACGCTCGAGCTGGCCCCCGACTCCGCCGACGCGCTGGTCGGCAAGGGCGCCATGCTTCGCGAGATGCCGCGCCGAGCTCGCTCGTGTGCTCGCCGCCCGCCAGGCCGTCGAGGAGGCCCGGGTCGAGGCGAGACGCGCGCTCGAGACGGCCCGCGAGCGTCCGGGCGGCACCGAGGCGGAGCGGCCGCGGCGCTCCTCGCCGAGCTCGGGCGCTAGCGCGCGCCGCGCTGCACGAGCACGTCGCGTGGAGCGGGCGGCGTCTGCTGGTAGTCGTAGAAGCCGAGGCCGCTCTTGCGGCCGAGGTAGCCGGCCAGCACCATGCGGCGGAGCAGCGGCGGTGGGGCGAAGCGCGGCTCGCGGTACTCCTCGTGGAGCAGCGAGGACATGTGGAAGACGATGTCGAGCCCGATGAAGTCGGCGAGCGCGAGGGGGCCCATCGGGTGATTCGCGCCGTTCTGCATCGCCGCGTCGATGTCCGCGATCGAGCCGAGGCCGCGCTCGAGGCACGCGATCGCATCCACCATGTACGGGACGAGGAGCCGGTTCACGATGTAGCCCGTCGAGTCGGCGACCACCACCGGCGCCTTGCCGAGCCGCTTGGCGAAGGCGACGCAGGTCTCGACCGTCTCGGGCGACGTCCTGAGGCTCGGCGCCACCTCGACCAGCTTCATGGCGTGCACGGGGTTGAAGAAGTGGAGCCCGATGAAGCGCTCGGGTCGCTTGGTGGCCGAGGCGATGTCTCCCACGGTCAGCGTCGAGGTGTTGGTCGCGAAGATCGCCTGCTCCCGCACGACGTCGTCGAGGCGCGCGAAGAAGTCCCGCTTGACCGCCAGCTCCTCGACGATCGACTCGATCACGAGGTCGACGTCGGCGAGGTCGTGGAGGTGCGTCGTCCAGCGCAGGCGCTCGAGGAGCGCCCCGTGATCGGCCGCGCTCAGCTTGCCGCGCTCGACCTCCTTCTGGAGCTGCTTCTCGAGCCGGCCGCGTTGCGCGTCGAGACCGCCAGGCGTGGCCTTGGCGAGGATGGTGTCGAGGCCGGCGCGAGCCGTCGCGTGCGCGATGCCGAGGCCCATCTGGCCCGCTCCGACGACGCCGACACTGCGGATCTCCATGGGCCCGAGCAGCTACGACATTTCGAGCGGGGCCGTCAATCGACACGGCCTTGCGACATCCCCGGGGCCCGACGTAAGGTACGGGCGTGCTGCCCGGCGAAGGCGCCGCGCCCGCCAACCCGTGGACCGAGGCTCTGTCGCCTGGGGAACGGCGAGAGCTGCTCGCGATCCACGGGAGCCGCGCGTGGCTCTCGATCGTCACCAACTGGGGGCTCGTCGGCGCCGCCTTCGCGCTCGTCGCGTGGGCGCCGAATCCAGTGACCGTCGTCCTTGCCCTCGTCGTCATCGGTGGGCGTCAGCTCGGCTTCGCCATCCTCATGCACGAGGCGGCGCACCGGAGCCTCTTCCGGAGCCGCCGGTGGAACGACGTCGTCGGCAACTGGGTGTGTGCCTACCCGGTGTGGAGCGACCTCTACCCGTACCGCGCCTACCACCTGCAGCATCACGCGAAGACCGGCACGGCGGAGGACCCGGACCTGAGCCTCGCCGCGCCCTTTCCCGTCACGCGCGCGAGCCTCCGGCGGAAGATCTGGCGCGACCTCACCGGGCAGACGGGATGGAAGCGGGCCCGCGCGACGTTCCGCCGCGACCTCGGGCTGTCACAGGGCCGTGTACGGCGGCTCGACTTCACGGGCGTCCGCAACTTCCGGGGCGTCACGATCACGAACGCGGTGCTGCTCGCCGTCCTCGTCCTCTGCGGCCACCCGGCGCTCTACCTCCTGTGGGTCGCGGCATGGTTCACCACCTACAGCCTCGTCATGCGCATCCGGTCGATCGCCGAGCACGGCATGGTGCCCGACCCCAGCGACGACCTGCGCAACACCCGGACGACGCTCGCGCGCTGGTGGGAGCGGCTCCTCATAGCGCCGAACCGCGTCAACTACCACCTCGAGCACCACATCATGATGGCCGTCCCGCACTACCACCTCCCGCGCCTGCACCGGCTGCTCCGCGAGCGGGCGGTGCTCGCCGGCGCCTGCGTCACGGAAGGCTACCTGCGCGTGCTCGACCTCGCCTCGTCGCGCGCCGCCTAAGAGTCTGTGAACGACTCCCCTCCCGTCGCCAGGCGGCCGATGCATCCCGCATCGCGGCGTTGCTCCTCCTCGCCATAGCCTCCGGCTATGACTCGTCGTCGCGCCTTACGCTGCGGGCGCCTCGGCCACCTGGCTCGGTCCGGGGATTCGTTCACAAACTCTGCCCCCGTCGACGGCGCTCCCGGGAGCGTGCTAGACGCCGCCCCATGGCAGACTCCCGCGCCGTCTTGATCACCGGCTGCTCGACGGGAATCGGGCGAGCCACCGCCGTGCGGCTGGCCGAGCGCGGCTGGCCGGTCTACGCGACCGCCCGCCGCCTCGACACGATCCGCGACCTCGCGGGCCACGGCTGCAAGATCCTTGCCCTCGACGTGTGCGACGAAGCGTCGATCCGCGCCGCGGTCGACACCGTGGAGCGGGCCGAGGGCGCGGTCGCCGTGCTCGTCAACAACGCGGGCTACGGCCAGGAGGGCGCCTTCGAGCTGGTGCCGATGGAGGAGGTCCGCCGCCAGTTCGAGACCAACGTCTTCGGTCTGACGCGGCTCACGCAGCTCGTGCTCCCCGGCATGCGCCGCCAGCGCTGGGGCAAGATCGTGAACCTGAGCTCCATGGGGGGGCGGCTGACGCTCCCGGGCGGCGCCTTCTATCACGCGACGAAGTACGCCGTGGAGGCGCTGAGCGACGCGCTCCGGTTCGAGGTCCGTGCGTTCGGCATCGACGTCATCGTGGTCGAGCCGGGGCCGATCCGCACGCGCTTCGGCGACACGGCGATCGCCTCGATCGGGACCGCCGCGCGCGACGACTCGCCGTACGCCGCCTTCAATGCCCTCCTGGCGCGTCGGATCCGCGAGGCCTACGAGGGTCCGATGGGGATGTTCGCGGCCGAACCCGACGCGGTCGCGCGGGTCATCGACAAGGCGATCAGTGCCCGACGGCCGAGGTCGCGCTATCCCGTCACCGTGGCCGCGCGCGTGCTGATGGCGCTCCGCCGCTGGCTGCCCGACCGCGGCTTCGACGCCTTCCTGCGCACCCAGTTCGGCGCGCCGGCGCCGGGCTGAGCGCTGGCCTTCGCCGCGTCGGCGATGCTAGATCCTCGCATGGCCGACGAGACTGCGACGATCCTCGGCGCCGCGCGCGCCGCGCTCGACGCCGCCCTGGAGGCGGGCCGCCGGTTGCTCGACGGCGGGCGGGCGATCGACGAGCACCAGGTCCACGCCGAGCGCCTGGCGTACGCCGCGACGGAGGTCGCCGCGGCCGAGGCGCTGGCCGCCTACGCTCGCGACCGGCACGCAGCCGGTGCCGGCGACCCGACCACCGACGCGATGGCGGCCGCCTTCGCGGCCGAGGTCGCCGACCGTCTCGCGGCACGGATCGCGGGGCACCGGGAGGACTTCGGCGTCGGGACGACGCCGCTCGAGGGCGCGGCCGTCCAGGCGGCCATCCGCGCCGCCCAGCACGAGGCGCGCTTGCGCGCGATCGGGCGCGAGGTGATCCGCGCGCGCGGCGCCAACAACGCCTGGCTCGAGCCCGACATGACAGTGATGGCGCGCGACTCGGCCCGCATGTTTGCCCGCAAAGCCGTGGCGCCCATCGCCGAGCGGATCCACCGCCACGACGAGCTCGTGCCGGAGGCGATCATCCGCCAGATGGCCGAGCTCGGCTACTTCGGCATGTCCGTGCCCGAGGAGTACGGCGGCCAGGGTATGGGGAACCTCGTGATGATCGTCATCACCGAGGAGCTCTCCGTCGCCTCGCTCGCGTCGGCGGGGAGCCTCATCACACGGCCGGAGATCCTCACCAAGGCGCTGCTCAAGGGCGGCACCGAGGCCCAGAAGCGGAAGTGGCTGCCGGCGATCGCCGCGGGCGAGCTGATGGTCGGCATCTCGGTCACGGAGCCGGACACGGGCTCCGACGTCGCCTCGATCCGCTGCCGCGCCGAGCGCGGTGACGGCGGCTGGTACCTCACCGGCGCGAAGGCGTGGTGCACCTTCGCCGGGCGGGCCAACGTGCTGGCGCTCCTCGCGCGCACCAACCCCGACCCGAAAGCGGGAGCGCGCGGGCTTTCGCTGTTCATCGTCCCGAAAGACTCGTTTCCGGGTCACGAGTTCGAGGTCCGCCAGCCGGGCGGCGGGGTGCTGCACGGCAAGGCGGATGCGACCCCGGGCTATCGCGGCATGCACTCCTTCACCCTCGGCCTCGAGCGCTACTTCGTCCCGGCCGAGAACCTGATCGGCGAGCGAGACGGCGAGGGCAAGGGGTTCTACCTCCAGATGCAGGGCTTCGCCGCGGGACGGCTCCAGACCGGCGGCCGCGCGACCGGCGTGGCGCAGGCTGCTCTCGAGGCGGCGGCGACGTACGCGGCCGAGCGCAGGCAGTTCGGCTGCCCGATCGGCGACTTCCAGCTGACGCAGCACAAGCTCGGCCGCATGGCGACGCACATCGCCGCGGCGCGCCAGCTGACCTACGCGGCGGCGCGCGCCATGGACGCCGACGAGACGGTGGCGCTCGAGCCGGCGATGGCGAAGCTCTTCGCGTCGGACGTCGCGGTATGGGTGACGCAGGAGGGGCAGCTCCTCCACGGGGGCTGGGGGTATGCCGAGGAGTTCGCGATCTCCCGCTACGTGGTCGACGCCCTCGTGCTGCCGATCTTCGAGGGCGTGAAGCCGATCCTCGAGCTCAAGGTGATCGCCCGGGCGTTGCTCGGCGCGCAGGCGGGCGGCACGAAGACGCCCTAATCATCGGCCCGGCTGCGAGGGCGAGTGCTCGTCTGCGGCACGTCAAGTCTTCCTCCGTCGCCGATCCGGACGTTGCTTCGCTCTGCGGCTGCCTGGCTCGAGGCGCGCCGCGTCCGCGAGGTCCTTGAGACGTCCAGTCGCCCGCTTGTTGGCGAGGAAGTCGGCGCGACCGATGACGGTCACGGGCACGTCTCCGAACGTCGCTCGCAGCCGGCGCCGCCAGGCGGGCTCGAACTCCACCCCGTCGATCGCCGTGAGCACGTCGATCCGGAGCGGCGGCACGCCGATCTGGAAGACGACCCCGGGGGTCGCGAGATCCGCGGGTGTGAGGTCGTGCAGCGGCGCCCCATAATCTCTGAGCGCGGTGAACGCCCGTCGCGCATTGTCTGGCGTGGGCTCGATCCAGACGTCGAGGTCACCCGTGCCGCGGGGGCGGCCCAGCACCGCGAGGGCGTATGCGCCGACGATGAGAAACCGGACGCGGCGGTCGACGAACGCGCGCAACAGATCGCAAAAGTCCGTGGCCAGGTCGATCCGGGCGCCAGCCATGCAGCCTCCACTGCTCGATGCTCAGGCGGAAGGCGAGATCGAGGCGGTCGTCGAGCGGAACGGCATCCCAGTAGGTGTCGTCCGCGGCCTCGAGACGGCGGGCCTCGGACGTCCCGGGACGAATGACCCGCGCCGTTGCGGTCCTGAGCCGGCGCTCGCGCGCACGAGTCGACACGAAACCAATTCTAGCAGGCCGGCCACCCTCGGTGCACCTGAGCGGCGACTGCAGGCCATAAGAATCGAATCGGGCGAGCCCGCCCGACCCCTGACCGCATTCCCGCCGCCAGACCACGGACGCTTCACGCTCGTCACGGGAGCCGGCCCGTGACGACCCAGTGGCGATCGCTGACGACGCGGCAGCTCAGCTGGGGAAGCTGGCGCGCGAGCTGGCGCGCGACCTCGGCGGGCGTGAACGCCGCGCGCAGGGAATTGTAGAAGTCGCGCTTGAGCAGCGGTGATTCGCCGCCCGCGTACGTCTCGGCGAGGTCGCGGGCGTGCGACGGGGAGTCCGGACGGCAGAGGTCCATCACCAGCACCCCCGCTCGCGGCCGGCCGAGCCGCTGCACTTCCCGCCAGAATACGCCCGGCTCGGCGAGATGGTGGAGCAGGCTGTTCGCGATGACGGCGTCGAACGTGCCGGACGGGAAGGGGAGGGCCGGCAGGCGCGCGCGCACCAGGTGGATCGACGTCTCGAGGCCGGCGCTCCGTACGGCCTCGTGCGCGAGGCCGATCATCGCGGCCGAGGCTTCGACGCCGGTGACGGCGAGCCGGGGGAGCGTGCGGGCCAGGCGGATCGGGATGTCGGCGGGGCCGCAGCCGAGGTCGACCACGCGGCTGCCGGCGAGGTCGGGGAACATCGTCCGGAAGCGATCGACGAAGCCCCGATTGACGTCGGCGAAATCGGCCCGCGCATAGGCGAGGGCCTGGGCCGCGTCGTCCATCAGCTCCGGCTCGAGAATGCGTTCCATCCGGCCTTCAGCGCCGCGTCAGGATCTGCACGCATTGATGGACGGCTTCCTCCGCCTTGGCGCGGAGCTCGGAGTCGCCGTCGCTGCTGATCGGATGCGCGACCACCGCAAAGGGGTAGCCGGGGAGGCCGAGGGTCTCCGCCATGACCCGCGCCGTCCCGGCGAACCGGTCGGTCATGATCGCGGCCGCGGGCGTGCCGGCCTTCTCGGCCGAGATCGCGTCGTGCAGACTGCACGACGAGCAACTCCCTCAATCACCGACCGCGGACACCACCGCGTCGCAGGCGAGGAGCTCGCGGAGGAGCTCGGGCGCCGCCGGCGCGCTCATGTTCGCCTTCCGCCGGCGGACGACGTCCCGGACGCCGTGCGCGCTGCGCAGGACCGTCTCGACGTGATCGAGAAACGGGGTGACGTTGGCCTTCCCGTTGTCGAGGAGGCCGACGGTCGCGCCCGCGAGCGAGCGGAGGGCGGGCGCCATGCGAGCCGTCGAAGGGACGCATTCCGAGGTTGGGTCGAGCACGATGAGCGGCATGTCATCCTCCCTCAGCAGTCTACCCGTCGCATTGCTGGCAGAGACCGACCGCCCGTGTCACGGCGCGCGACCGGGTGCCGAACCACGGCGGGACGACGGCGCCGAAGCCTCCCGCCGGACCTCCGGCGGCGACGACGAGCAGGTCGTCGGGCGACTGGAGCGCCGAGAACTCCCGTCCGTCGTCTGCTCCGGCGGTGAGCTTTGCCTTTCCCGCGCCGCGCCAGTCACCGCGGCGGACCCGTGCGGCGCGATGGATGTATTCGCGGATCTCCCGCTTCCGCCAGCCCGCGGCGGCGATCAGGTCGCGGAGCTGCTTCGGGATGAGGAGCGCGTAGTTCCCGGCCCAGACGGAGTAGGTGAGCATGTTGGCCCGCATCTCGGCGGCGAAGGTGTCGAGGATCTCCTCGGGGTCGGTCGTCCACTCGTTCATCACCTGGCGAGGCGGGGCGCAAGCGAGCACGGTGACCGCCGACGCGCCCGTGGGGACGCCTCGCTCCTCGGCGAGCGGCATCCACGGGCTGTCGTCCTCGTCCTCGGCTATCGCGAGCGTGAACTTTCCGGGCTGGCCGAGCGTCGAGCGATCGAGCGCGCCGGGCACGCAGCCGAGCACGTTCATCAGGACGAGGCGGACCGCCCGGCCGATCGTCGCGTTCGGGCGGTGCCCGTTGCCGAGCACGTTGTCCCGGGCGTTCATGCCGATCTCGCGCCGGATGGGGCCGTTGACGACGAGGAGGATGGCGCTGCCGCCGGTGCTGGCCGTCGCGCCGTGGAGCAGGAAGGCCGGGTCGCACATCGCCTGGATCGCGGTCACGACGACGGGGAAGTAGGGCGCGAGGCAGCCGGCCGCCACGGCGTTCACCGCCACCTTCTCGGCGCTGATCGCGACGCCACGGACCGGCTCCGTGCCGATCACGTCGGCCGGCGAGAGCCCGACCCAGTCGAGGCATTCGCGCACGCGCGACTCGGTCGGCGGGACGATGGGAAGCCCGTCCGTCCAGCCGTTGCGCTGGAAGAGCTCGTTCGCCTCGAGCGCGTCGGCGACCTCGTGGCGCCGGGAGCGCAGCGGCGTCATCGGGGCATCCTTAGAGGGAACCGGGGCGCTTCTCAACGAACCGAGGGACGGAATCATCTTCTGTAGCAAAGTCGCGGACACCTTGACCTCGTGGGAGGCGGCCGCTTGAATGCCGTTATGGGCATGTTCAAGGTCCGCGTGAGGGTTACGAACCCCAGCGACGCGAGCCGGTTTTTCGAGGACGAGTTCTGGGTGGACACTGGGGCCGTGTACTCGTTTGTGCCCGAGGACCGTCTCGAGGGTATCGGGATCGATCCGGCACTGAGTCGCGACGTCATCCTCGCGGACGGAAGGCGTGAGCGCCTCCGCTTCGGAGAGGCCCGGATGACGGTAGAGGGACTCGGGGAAACCTTGACCTGCCCCCTCGTCTTCGGACCTAAAGGATCGCTTTACCTGCTCGGGGCCACCGCACTGGAAACCTTCGGGGTCGATGCTGATCCCGTGGCCAGGCGGCTGAAGCCCGTCGCGGCGGTCATCGGGGGGTTTCTTGCAAGCAAATAACGGCGCCTAGTCTTCCCCCGGCCCCTTGGTCCCGACGAAGCGGTCGTCGGCGTCAGCGAAGAGCAGGTTGAATGTCGTCAGGCTCCCGTAGGCCCGGGTGATGTACTCCTGGAGCTGGAGCCGGTCGTCGTCGGCGAGCTTCGGGTGGCTGTTGATGCGTTGCTCGAGGACCCGAAGCCGCTCCCGCACGGCGATGATCTTGCGGAAGAAGTCCTCGATCGGGATGGTTTTCTCCTGCGTCCCGGCGCGGCCCGGCTTGAGGACGAGCTGGCCGCCGGTCCAGCGGTCGGCGATGTGGCCGGAGACGGACTGCTCGGCGTTCAGGACCGCGCGAACGGCCTGCACGATCTTCCGGAGGTCCTCGTCGTCCAGCATGGCTAGAGCGGCTCGTAGAGGCCGATCACGTTCCCCGACGGGTCCGCGACTGCGGCGACGGCGCCGAACGGCTCGCGGCGGATGGGCTCGACGGCGCGGGCGCCCTTCGCGGTGAGCGCGGCGACCGTGGCGTCGATGTCGCGCACCCGGAAGGAAACGTGCGCCGTCGACGCGGCGTGGTGCTCGGCCTCCCGCGCATGGAGGGCGATGCGTCCCGAGCTGCCCACCTGGAACTCGGCCCAGCCGCGCTCGACGTAGAGGGGGCTCAGCCCGAGCACGTCGCGGTAGAACGCGACCGAGCGTTCCCAGTCGTCGACGTAGTAGATCGTCGTGTAGACGCTTTCGATGGCCATCGGAGCTCCTACTGCGGGACGTCGCGCAGGCCGGGGCGTGGCGCGTTCACCAGGCACGCCATGTTGCCGTGGGGGTGGCGGTTCTCGTGCATCAGCTGGTGGACGTGAGGGATCTGGTCGAAGGTGAACGTCTCGGACAGGCACGGATCGACCTTCCCCGCGGCGACGAGGTCGTTCAGCGCCCGCGCCTGGTCGTCGTTGGCGAAGTGCGAGCCCTGGAAGCGCTTCTGGCGCATCCAGAGGTAGCGGAGGTCGACGACCGCGTTGTAGCCCGTCGTCCCCGCGCAGATGACGACCATGCCGCCCGTGTCGCACACGAAGATCGACGTCGGCACGGTGTCCTCGCCCGGGTGCTCGAAGACGAGGCGCGGGTTCTTGCGCTCGCCGAGGACCTCCCAGACCGCGCCGCCGAACGCTCGCGCGCCCTTCAGCCATTCGGCGTACTTGGCCGTGTCCTTCCAGTGCGGCAGCATCCCCCAATGCGAGAACTTCTTGCGGTTGATGCAGCCCTTGGCGCCGAGCCGCCGGCAGAACTCGAACTTGTCCTCGCTCGACACGACGGCCACCGGCGTGCCGCCCATCACGCGCACGATCTGGATCGCCTGGGAGCCGAGGCCGCCGGCGCCGCCCCACACGAGCACGGCGTCGCCAGGGCGAACGGTGTGCGGCGGCCAGGCCATGAGCATGCGATAGGCCGTCGCGCCGACCAGCATGTAGGCGGCCGCGGCCTCCCAGGTGAGGTGCTTCGGCTTCGGCAGGCACTGGTGCGCCTGCACGCGGGTGAACTGGGCGAAGCTCCCCCAGTTGGTCTCGTAGCCCCAGATGCGAAAGCTCGCGCCGAACATCGGATCCCCGCCCGCCCGCACGACTGCATCGTCCGGGTCCCACGTGCCGCAGTGGATGACGACGTGGTCGCCGACCGCGACGTTCCGCACGGCGCCGCCGACCTTCCACACGATGCCCGAGGCGTCGCTGCCGCCGATGTGGAACGGGCGGTAGTCGGGGTCCTTCTGGCGGCCCTTGATGACGTCGACCGGGACGCCGAGCGCGGCCCAGACGTTGTTGTAGTTGACGCCCGCGGCCATCACCCAGACCAGCACCTCGTCGGGCCGGAGGTCGGCCGGGACCTCCACCTCCTCGACCTGGAACGCCTTCGTGGGCTCGCCGAACCGCTCGGGGCGGATCAGCTGCGCCAGCATGCGGGCCGGCACCTCGCCGAGCGGCGGCATCTGGCCGAGCGGATGGAGGTCTCGCATCGCGCTACGCGCCTCCCATGACCGACAGGAAGTCGCCGAGGCTCCGGAAGCGCATCATCATGTTGGTTTGCTTCTCGTCGCCGAGCGTCGAGCGCGGACGGTCGGCGTAGTTGTGGCCGGGATAGAGGAGCGTCTCGTCGGGGAGCGCCGCCAGGACCTGGGTGAGGCTCCGGTACATGTCCTCCGGGTTCGAGCCCGGGAGGTCGACGCGACCGCAGGAGCCGATGAACAGCGTGTCGCCCGAGACGAGCGCGTTGCCGACCAGGAAGCACTGCGAGCCCGGCGTGTGGCCGGGGGTGTGCAGCAGCTTCACCTTCAGGTTGCCGATCGCCACCTCGTCGCCCCCCTCGACGGGGACCAGGTCGGACTGAGAGAGCCCCGTCAGCCGGTGCACGAATGGCAGCTCCGCCTTGTGGACGTAGACCTTGGCCGGCACCTTGGCGACGAGCTCCGCGGCGCCGCGGATCGAGTGACCCATGAGGTCGCCGCCCAGGTGGTCGGGATGGAAGTGCGTCACCAGGTCCCTGGTGATGCGGTAGCCGTCGGCCTCGGCCGTGCGGACGATCGTATCCACGTCCCAGGCTGCGTCCACGACGGCGGCCTCGTGCGTGGTCGGGTCGCCGAGCAGGTAGACGAAGTTCTGCATCGGGCCGATCTCGAGCTGCTTGAAGTAGATGGGATGCCTCATCTCCGCTCCGGCTTCCGCTCCTGCGCGAGTGGCCGCTCCCAGAGGTACTCGGTCTCGCCCAGGTGGTGTCCGATCCAGCGCGAGAGGACGAAGAGCAGATCGGAGAGGCGGTTGAGATAGGCGAGGGGCCACTCGCCGACCTCCTCCTCCCGCATCAACCGGAGCACCTCGCGCTCGGCGCGCCGGCACACCGTGCGCGCCACGTGGAGGAAGGAGCTGACGCGGCCGCCGCCCGGCAGGATGAACGACTTCAGCGGCGCGAGGTCCTGGAGGCAGCGGTCGATCGTCGCCTCGAGCCCCTTCACCTCCACCCCGCTCAGGCGGAAGGCCCCGGGCGCCGCGGCCGCGAGCGGCGTCGCCAGCTCGCCCCCGAGGTCGAAGAGCTGATTCTGGAGCCGGCGCAGGATGTCGTCGAGCTCCCGGCGCGCGGCCGCGCTCGCGCCTTCCGGTCCGGTCTCGGCCTGGTTCATGGCCCGCGCGACGCCGACCGCGGCGTTCAGCTCGTCGACGGTGCCGTACGCGGTGATCCGAGGGCTGTCCTTGCGGACGCGCTCGCCGCCGACGAGGTCGGTCTCGCCGCGGTCGCCGCGGCGCGTGTAGACGCGGGTGATGCGGATCGGCACGCCGCCAGTCCTAGCGTCGCGTGAAGAGCGAGTCCACACCCGCCGGCGCAGGCTCGACCCGGGCGACGGCGAGGTTCTCCGCGACGTGCTCGCGGCTGCTCATGCCGACGAGCGCAGCGGTCACGCCCGGCGTCGAGCGGACGAACTGGAGCGCGCGCGCGGCGTGAGTCTGGAGCCCAGGCAAGGACTCGGCGATCGCCCCCGGGAGCCGCCGCGAGAGCTGCCCCTGGAGGATCGAGGCGCTCGCGACCGCCACCACGCCGAGCCGGCGGGCGGCCTCGAGCGCGCTCACGCGCTCGCCGCCGACCAGCTGCGTCACGCCTGCGTACGCCTCGGGCATGGCCAGGTTGTAGGGCAGCTGGATCACCTTGAAGTGATGGTCCGGGCCCGCGACCGCTTCCGCCTCGCGCACCAGCTCGGCGAGCGACAGGTGATCGCGCGCCTCGGGCGGCTGGCGGAAGCCGTTCCACGTGGCGACGCCGTAGCGGCCGACGCGCCCCGCGGCGACCTCCTGCTCGAGCAGCTCGAAGGCGGCGCGGATGCGGCCCAGGAACTCCGGGCGCGGCACGGCGGCGAGCTGACCCTCGGGGTTGTGGACGTAGTAGACGTCGACCGACTCGAGCCCGAGGTTCGCGAGGCTCCGCCCGAGCTGGTCCTTCAGGTAGCGCGGCGTCATGGCGTGAGCGCCGACCACGTCCTCGGCGCGGAGGATCCCGGGGCGGACGTAGGTGTCGCGCACGTAGGCCGAGGGGTCGGGCGGGACGCTGCCGTCGAACGGGATGTACCCGCCCTTCGTGCACACCACGATCTGCTCGCGCGGGAAGCCGCCCTCCCGGGCGAGGGCGGCGAGCGCCTGGCCGAGCACCCGCTCGCTGCGCTGCGCGCGGTAGTTGATCGCGGTGTCGAAGAGGTTGCAGCCGAGGTTGGCCGCGTCGACGAGCGCCGCGCCGTAGCGCCGGTCGGTCTCGTCGTCCTCCTCGCCGAGGTAGGTGCCGAGGCCGATCGAGGAGACGAGGAGGCCGTCGAGCGGGCGGAAGTGGCTCGCCGGGACGTCCCGCGCCAGGGACTCCCGGTAGGCCCCCGTACCGGCGGCGGTCGCGCTCCGGCCGCGGCTCACGCGGGCAGTGCTCCGAGCGTCAGGCGCATCGGATAGACCTTCCGATTGAGCGGGTTGACCATCAGACCGAGCGTCTCGAGCGTCACGGCTCCGAGGAGCGGACCCTCGTCCGCCTCTCCGAGCACCACGGGCGAGGTCGCCGTCATGCCGGCGAGGGTGAAGCGGCACTCGGAGACCCCGCGGCCGATCGAGGAGCCGTCGGCCAGGCTGAACTCCGCCGTCCGTTCCGGCCTGAGCCCGAGCGCGTGCCAGACGCGCCTCGGAAGAACGGAGTAGACTGCGCCCGTATCGACGAGGAAGCGGACGCGTATCGCCTTGCCTCGTCCGTCCCGGCGCGAAACCGTTCCCCGCACGTCGATGATCCCCACATCTCCGGGTCTTGCCCGCAGGGGATGCCGGTGGAATCCCTTCGGCAAGAGCACTGGCGGGCCTCAGCCGACCGCTGCTTCCGGGCGCCGCGCGTGGCGCTTGATGATCTCGCGCAGCCGCGGCGGGTCGATCGGCTTCTTGTAGATCACGTCCTCCACCCCCGCCATCCGGCTCCGCTTGATGATGTGGTCCTTGTCGAAGTGGAAGGCCGTCATGAGGACGACCGGAACGCCGGCGTGTCGCTCGCGCACGAGCTTGAAGAGCTCGTAGCCGTCGAGGTCCGGCATGACGACGTCGCTCAGCACGAGGTCGACCGTGGCGGTCTCCAGGCGCTTCAGCGCCTCCCGTCCCCCGGTTGCCACGACCACCGTGCAGCCCTCCTGGCTGAGGAGATCGCGCAGCGACTGGCAGACGCCGAGGTCGTCGTCGACCACCAGGATGCGGATGCCGATGAGCACCCGGTCGTGTGGTTCGCCGGCCGCCGGATGCCGCTCGACCGAGCCGGCGCGTTGCGCCCGGAGGTCGGTCATCTGCGTCCCCGGGAGGTACTCCCGCGTCGCGTACTCGGCGCCCTGGGCGAGCTCGGAGAGCTTGCTCACGATCCCCTGGATGCGCCCGAGCGCGGCATGGATGGAGTCGAGACGCTCGCTCTCGACGATGAAGTCCGCGTCCGAGGACACCTTGGCGACGTGCCCCTCGAGCAGGTTCAGGTTGTTGACGATGACCTCGAGGGGGTTGTTGATCTCGTGCGCGAGGCTGACCGCGACCTCGCCGAGGAGCGCCAGCTGGTCGTGGCGGCGGATCTCACGCAGGTCCTTGGCGAAGCCGACCGAGCCGGTCTCCGTTCCCTCGTCGTCGCGGATGATGCCGCCCGAGATCGCAACGGGGATGCGGGTGCCGTTCTTGGTGACGAAGACGGTCTCGTAGTTCTTGGCCTGTCCCGGCGGTTCGCCGTAGCCGAGCCGCATGGCGCTCATGACCTTGCGGGCCTCCGCGAGGTCGGGGTAGAGCCGGGTCACGTGCTGCCCGAGCACCTCCTCCGGCGTGTAGCAGAGCGTGCTCCGTGCTCCGTCGTTGTAGAAGATGATCGTCCCGGTGCGGTCCACGGCGACGATGATGTCGGGCGAGCTCGCGAGCAGCTTCTCGAGATAGGGAGACGGGAGACGGGGTACGGTGGGCATGCGCGGACGCGGGGCCGGATGGTAGGCCCCGGGGGCACGAGCGTCAAGGCTGCGCTGGCTTTCGTCCTGCTTGCCGGATGCTTCTGGCGCTCCTACGGCCGCGCCGTCGCCACCCACGTGGAGGTGCTGCTCGGCATGGCGCGCAAGGGCGTCGACCTGGTGGCGAACGCGCGCTTGACCGCCGAAAGCATGCCCGAGCTCACCTATCCCCTCGAGCGCGCGCAGGCGTTCGCGGAGACCGCGCGCGCGCGCGCCGCCGGCCGGCCGCCCGGCTCACTCCTGGCATTCGAGGCGCTGCTCGTCCGCTACCGGAGCTTTCTCGACGCGCTCGATCGCGTGCGCCGGCAGCAGAGCGGCGCCGCCGCGGGCCGCACCCTGCAGGCGCCGCTGGCGGCCGTCGAGGCGGCGGGCGAGGCCGTACGTGCCAGTCTCCGGAGCGAGGGGCGAATCAAGTAGCAGCCGCGCCGCTCGGGTCAGGAAGCCGGCGGTCGAACCAGCAGCGGCCGCACGCGTGCCGACGTGCGCTCCCGCGGTCGATTCAGGAAGGGAGAGAGAAGCAACATGAAGGGAGACAGCAGCAACGAGATCAGCGAGCCGAGCGGCGGTGTCGCGGGTGGCTCCAGCTCGAACGTGTAGCGATACTCGAGCCGGCCGTCGCCGAAGCGACAGGTGACCTCCTCAGGACTCTCGACGCGGATCACGATCGCCCGGTGGCCGGTCAGCCGCTCGATCACCATCTCCCCGCGTTGTGGCATATCAGTGGCCTCCTCCATCCGTTGACGCGACGGGGGTTTCCGTCGTTTATGGCATCCCTTAGTTGAACTCGCTCGTCAGAGGGCGAGTGGCCTGCGAGACTTCGTTCTCACGCGCGAGCGTCTCCAGCCGCCGGTCGAGCGCCGCAACGCGCCGGCGGAGGTCAGAGAGCTCGTGGCGCGAAGCCACGCCGAGCCACTCCGTGATCGTCTCCGTCAGACGGGTGGCGTCGCTCTCGAGCACCGCGAGGAGATGCGAGGGCTGCCCGCCGAGCCGGCGAAGCAGCTCGTCGGCCTGGCGGCGGGCTTCGGCGGACGCGTCGAGGGCATCCGCGGCGAGGCGTGAAGCCACCTCGCGGGGGCTTCCGCCGCGCACCAGCGTCTGCGCATCGTCCCACAGCCTGCCGACGAGCTGCGCCCCCGAGTTTCCGAGCCGAACGACGGATGCGCGCAGGCCGGCGCTCCACGCGGTTGCCTCTGCCATGATGGACCCCTCCCTGCGCCGTTGCCGCGCGCCTCGCCCGGTTCGGTTCGTTCGTCGTGATTCACGCATGCCGTCGAACCACCCCGGCCGCGCACCCCCCGGGCGCGACTGGCGGAAAGACCTGCTGTGTGGGAGCTAGATACCGATACTCCAGAGTGCGCCTCCGGGTCAAGGAAAAAATGACGGTAGGCGATACGGCCGATCCCCGGGAGGCCGGCAGGCCTCGACCTTGCGCCGCTCGCCCCTGGTCACTATGCTCGCCCGCTGCGGAGGAAGGAGGAGAGGCCGCGATGGCTGCTGTGCCTGCAGAGCTCCGGCGCACAGGCTTCGCCGCCACGGAGCGGCGCGACGCGTGGTGGCTGGCGCCCCTCGTCCAGGGCCTGGTCCTCGCGGTGCTCATCGCCTACGCCAACTGGGCTGCGTTGCAGAACGCCAACTACCGGTGGGGAGGCTACCTCTCGCCCCTCTACTCGCCACTGATCACCGTCGACTGGCTCCCGCTGCCGCCGTCGTTGCTGATCCTCCTGCCGCCGGTGCTCTTCCGTGCGACGTGCTATTACTACCGCAAGGCCTACTACCGCTCCTACTTTCTCGACCCGCCCGCCTGCGCGGTCGGCGAGCTGCGCGGCGCCCGCTACCGGGGCGAGACCGCCTTTCCGCTCGTCCTCCAGAACCTCCACCGCTACCTCTTCTACATCACGTTCCTCTACCTCCCCTTCCTGTGGAGCGACGTGGTCCATGCCGCGAACTTCGGCGGCTCCTTCGGGGTCGGCCTCGGCACGCTGGTGATCCTCGCCAACACGACCGCACTGACGCTCTATAGCTTCTCCTGCCATTCGGCGCGCCACCTGCTCGGCGGCGGACTCGACTGCTTCTCGTGCAGTGCCGGTGCCCGCGCGCGCCACGCCGCCTGGAAGGGGGCGAGCGCGCTCAATGCCCGTCACATGCTGTTCGCCTGGATGAGCTTCTTCACGGTCTGCAGCGCAGACCTCTACGTGCGGCTCGTCGCCTCCGGCGTCATCCACGACATGCGCCTGCTCTAGCCGCTGCGCCGCCCTCCGATGGACCGCTTCGAGACCCAAACCTACGACGTGCTCGTGGTCGGCGCCGGCGGCGCGGGGCTGCGGGCCGCCATCGAGGCGGCGGAGCAGGGGGTGTCCGTGGCGGTCGTCTGCAAGTCGCTCCTCGGGAAGGCGCACACGGTGATGGCCGAGGGAGGTGTGGCTGCGGCGCTCGCCACCACCGACGCCCGCGACAGCTGGAAGGTGCACTTCCGGGACACGATGCGTGGCGGCAAGCTGCTCAACGACTGGCGCATGGCGCAGCTCCTCGCCGTGGAGGCGCCGGCGCGGGTGCGCGAGCTGGAGGCCTGGGGGGCCCTCTTCGACCGCACGCCCGACGGCCGCATCCTGCAGCGGAACTTCGGCGGGCACCAGTACCCGCGGCTCGCCCACGTCGGCGACCGCACGGGGCTCGAGATGATCCGGACCCTGCAGGACAAGACCGTGCAGGCGCCGCGCATCGACGTTCTCATGGAGTCCACCGTCGCCCGGCTGCTGACCGGCGACGGGCGGATCACCGGGGCGCTCGCCTACCGGCGCGAGACCGGGCGGTTCCTCCTGCTCCGCACCAAGGCCGCGGTGCTCGCCACCGGCGGGATCGGCCGTGCCTACAAGATCAACAGCAACTCCTGGGAGTACACGGGCGACGGACACGCGCTGGCCTACGACGCCGGCGCCGACCTGATCGGCATGGAGTTCGTGCAGTTCCACCCCACCGGCATGGTCTGGCCGCTCAGCGTGCGCGGCATCCTGGTGACCGAGGGCGTGCGCGGCGAAGGCGGCGTCCTCAAGAACTCCCGCGGCGAGCGCTTCATGTTCCGCTACATCCCCGAGATGTTCCGCCGGGACTTCGCGGACACGGAGGAGGAGGCGGACCGCTGGGTGGCGGAAGTCGTTGCGGGCCGCAAGGCCGAGGCGCGCCGCCCCCCGGAGCTGCTGACCCGCGACGTGGTCGCTCGCGCCATCGCCCAGGAGGTCCGCGAGGGACGTGGAAGCCCGCACGGCGGGGCGTTCCTCGACATCGCCTCGCGCCGCAAGCCCGAGGAGATCCGCAAGAAGCTGCCGAGCATGTACCAGCAGTTCCTCGAGCTGGCGGACGTCGACATCACGCGCGAGCCGATGGAGGTCGGCCCGACGACGCACTACATGATGGGCGGCGTGAAGGTCGATCCGGAGACCCAGGCGGCCACCGTCCCCGGGCTCTTCGCGGCCGGCGAGGTGGCGGGCGGCCTCCACGGCGCCAACCGCCTCGGCGGCAACTCGCTGAGCGACCTGCTGGTGTTCGGCCGCCGGGCGGGCCTCGGGGCGGCGACGTATGCGCGCGCCGTCACGAGCGAGCCGCGGGTCGACGCCGGCCGGGTCGATGCCATCGCCGCCGAGCTGCTGGCGCCCTTCGAGCGGCGTGCCGGGGAGAGCCCCTATGCGGTGCAGGACGCGCTGCAGGACATGATGGGGACCTACGTCGGCATCGCGCGCAGCGCGGACGACCTCCAGGGGGCGCTCGCCGGGATCGAGCAGCTGCGGGCGCGCGCGGCGCGGGTCGGCGTCGACGGCAACCGCCAGTACAACCCCGGCTGGCACACGGCGCTCGACCTGCGCAACCTGCTCACGGTGAGCGAGGCCGTGACGCGCGCGGCGCTCGCCCGGCGCGAGAGCCGCGGCGCCCACACGCGCGTCGAGTACCCCGACTCGGACCCGCAGCTCGGGCGGGTGAACGTGGTGGTGCGCCGGGAGGGTGATGCGATGACCGTCCGCGAGGAGCCCATCCCGCCGGTCCCGGACGAGCTGCGGCAAATCCTGGAGGGGAAGGACTGAGGTCGATGGAAACGGTGCTGAGGATCTTCCGCGGCGACGGGACGACAGGCGCCTTCCGCGACTACACCGTCCCGCTTCACGAGGGGATGGTCGTGCTCGACGCCGTCCACTGGGTACAGGCCCACCAGGCGAGCGACCTCGCCTGCCGGTGGAACTGCAAGGCCGGGCGGTGCGGCTCGTGCAGCGCCGAGGTGAACGGCAAGCCGCGGCTCATGTGCATGACGCGGATGGACCACTTCCCGCCTGGCGAGGCGATCACGCTGGCGCCCATGAAGGCGTTCCCGGTCATGAAGGATCTCGTGTGCGACGTGTCCTGGAACTACGGGGTGAACAAGCGCGTCCCGGCGTTCCAGCCGCGGCCGCCCGAGCCCGACGGCACCTGGCGCATGCAGCAGGTCGACATCGATCGGGTGCAGGAGTTTCGCAAGTGCATCGAATGCTTCCTCTGCCAGGACGTGTGTCACGTGCTCCGCGACCACGACCGCAAGGATCGCTTCGCGGGCCCCCGCTTCCTCGTCCGTCTGGCGGGCCTCGAGATGCACCCGCTCGACGTCGCCTCGCGCACCGCTCACCTCAAGGAGGAGGCCGGGATCGGTTTCTGCAACATCACGAAGTGCTGCACCGAGGTCTGCCCCGAGTCGATCCACATCACCGACAATGCGATCATCCCGCTGAAGGAACGCGTCGTGGACGACTTCTACGACCCGCTGCGCCGCCTCTGGCGCCGGCTCCGGGGCACGTCCTGACGAGACCGAGAGGGGTCGCGATGGACTATGCCCTCAAGCAGATCCTCCCGAGCGGGATCCCGGCGGCGCTCGAGAAGGCCGACAAGTACCGCGAGCTGAACCAGCCGTCGGAGGCCGAGAGCATCTGCCGCGACGTGCTCGCGATCGACCCCGCCAACCAGCTGGCGCACCGCATCCTCGGCCTGGCGCTCACGGACCAGCTCGAGGCGTCGACCGCCACCCGCTTCAGCGAGGCCCAGCAGGTCTTCGCGCGGCTCGGCGATCCCTACGAGCGCGCCTTCTACGGCGGTCTCGCGTGCGAGCGGCAGGCGAAGGCGCAGCTCGCCGCCGGCCTGCCGCTCGGCTCGATCCGTCCGCTGTTCGACCAGGCACTCGCGCGCTACGCCGAGGCCGAGCGGCTGCGGCCGCCGGGGAACGACGACGCCATCCTGCGCTGGAACAGCTGCGTGCGGGCGCTCCAGGCGGCCGGTCGCCCGTCGCCGGAGCCGGGGGCGGACTGGGAAATGGACTTCGTGCCGCACCAGCGCTGAGCGTGCGACTCCGCGTGGCCGTGGGGCGGGCGTTCAACCGCGCGGCAGGAGCGTGACGCGCTTGTCGTCCTTCAAGGTCGCGAGCAGCGCGGAGACCGACTGGCCGAGCTGGGGGTGCACGACGTGCGGGGCCAGCTCGGCAAGCGGCAGCAGGACGAAGCGACGCTTGTGCAGCTCCGGGTGCGGGATCTTGAGCGTGCGCGTGTCGACGATCTCGTGGTTGCAGAAGAGGATGTCGAGGTCGATGATGCGGGAGCCCCAGCGCTTGCCCTTCACGCGCTTGCGCCCCATGGCCTTCTCGATCGCCTTCAGCTTCTTCAAGAGATCCTCGGCGGCGAGCTCGGTCTCGATCTCGATCACGCTGTTGACGAACCACGTCTTCGCGTCGCCGAGCGGCTCGCTCTCGTAGAGCGAGGAGGCGCGCACGACGCGCGTGCCGGGCAGCTTCGACACGCGGTCGACGGCCTCGTGCGTGTTCGCCTTCCGGTCGCCCAGGTTCGAGCCGATGCCGATGTAGACGCGGTGGGGCATGCACTGGCTCGCGGACCGTGCGGCGTCCTAGAGCCGGAGGCCTCCGAGCCGCTCCACCGCCTCGCGCAACCGTTCCGTCCGGGTACACAACGTCAGCCGGATGTATCCCTCGCCCGCCTCGCCGAAACCGTTCCCGGGCGTCACCACGACGCCGGCCTCGGTGAGGCAGCGGGTGGCGAGCGCCGCGGCCGTCGTGCCGCGCGGCACCGGCACCCAGACGTAGAAGGTGCCCGCGGGGGGGTCGCACGGGAGGCCGACGGTGCCGAGGCCGGCGACGAGCACGTCGCGGCGCTCGCGGTAGGTCGCTCGCAGGCGCTCGACGACCGCGTAGTCCCCCGAAAGCGCGGCGATCGCCGCTTCCTGGACCGCCTGGAAGACGCCCGAGTCGACGTTCGTCTTCACCTGGCCGAGCCCCGCGATCAGCTGCGGGTTGCCGACCGCGAACCCGACCCGCCAGCCCGTCATGTTGAAGGTCTTCGAGAGCGAGTGAAACTCGATCGCGACGTCGCGGCCGCCGGGAATCTCGAGGATGCTCGGCGGCCGCGCGCCGAAGTAGATCTCGGCGTAGGCGGCGTCGTGGCAGAGGATCACGCCGTGACGCTCGGCGAAGCGAATGGCATCGGCGAAGAAGGCAGCCGGCGCGACGGCGGCGGTGGGGTTGTTCGGGTAGTTGAGCCAGAGGAGCTTCGCGGCGCGCGCGACGTCGGCGGGAATCGCGGCGAGATCGGGGAGGAACGCGTTCTCGTGCCGGAGGGGCAGCCGGTAGGTCTGGCCGCCGTTGAAGGCCGCGCCAATGTGGTAGACGGGGTAGCCGGGGTCGGGGACCAGCACGATGTCGCCCGGGTCGACGAAGGCGACCGCCATGTTCGCGATCCCCTCCTTGGAGCCGATGAGCGACACGACCTCGGTCGCCGGGTCGACCCGCACCCCGTAGCGCTGCGCCATCCACTCCGCTGCCGCCTGACGGAAGGCGAGCAGGCCCTCGTAGTCGGGATAGCGATGGTTGGCGGGCTTGCCGGCGGCCTCGGCGAGCCGCGCCACGATGTGCGCGGGCGTCGGCGTGTCCGGATCGCCGACGCCGAGGTTGATGACGTCCACGCCGCGCCCGAGGAGCTCCTTCTTCACCCGATCTATCGAAGCGAAGAGGTAAGGCGGAAGGCTCTGGATTCGCTGGGATTTTTTGATCTGAATCGTCTCGGGCCCCCGCGGCGGTCTCGCTTCTAGCCGAGACAGGGGCGTTTTACAAACGTCGGTTCTTTACAGCCCCAGGACGTCGCGCATCGAGTACACGCCCGTCCGCTGCTCGGCCACCCAGCGCGCCGCGCGCAGCGCGCCGCGCGCCAGACACTCGCGGCTCTGCGCGCGGTGGACGAGTTCCAGCCGCTCGCCGAGGCCGCCGAAGACGACGGTGTGATCGCCGACCACGTCGCCGGCGCGCAACGCGACCACGCCGATCTCCTGCGGGCCACGGGCGCCGACGAGCCCCTGGCGGGCGAGCACCCCGACGCGCGTGAAGTCGCGCCCGCGCGCCGCGGCGATCGCGCGCCCGAGCGCGATCGCCGTGCCGCTCGGCGCGTCTTTCTTGTCGTGATGGTGGAGCTCGACGATCTCGGCCTCGAAGCCGTCGCCCAGGAGACGCGCCGCCTGCGCGACGAGCTCGGTCAGCACCGTCACGCCGACGCTCATGTTGGGCGCGATGACGGCGCGCGTGCGCCCGGCGTGCGCGCGCAGCTCGCGGTCCTGCTCGGGGTTGAGCCCCGTCGTGCCGACGACCAGCGCGGCGCGGCGCTCGGCGGCCACCCGCGCGTGCGCGATCGTCGCCTCGGGAGCAGTGAAGTCGAGCACGACCTGCTCGGGACGGCAGATCGCGCCGAGCTCTCCCACGATGGACACTCCGAGCGCCGCACCGCCGGCCACCTCGCCCGCGTCGCGCCCCACCGCCGCGTGGCCGGCGGCCTCGACCGCGCCGGCGACCGCGAGGTGAGGGTCCTCGCGCGCCAGCGTGACGAGCAGCCGTCCCATGCGCCCCGCCGCCCCGCAGACGACGAGCGCGACGCGGTCAGACAAGCTCGTACTCCCGAAGGACGGTCTCGAGCTTCGCCCGCGTCGCGGCGCTCGCGCAGGTGAGCGGCAGGCGGAACTCCTCGGCGCACGCACCCATGATCGCGAGCGCGGTCTTCACCGGAATCGGGTTCACCTCGAGGCTCATCGCGTGCACGAGCGGCAGGAGCCGGTGCATGAGGGACCGGCCGCGCTCGAGGTCGCCGGCGAGCAGCGCCTCGGCCAGCTCGGCGAACTCGTGCGGCACGAGGTTGGCGGTGACGGCGATCACGCCCTTGCCGCCCACCGCCATGATGGGCAGCGTGAGGATGTCGTCGCCCGAATACACTGCGAAATCCGGGCCCGAGGTCTCGATGATCTCGAGCACCTGCGCGAGCGAGCCGCTCGCCTCCTTGACGCCGACGATGTTGCCGATGCGCGAGAGCCGCCCGATCGTCTCGGGGGTCATGTTCGAGGCCGTCCGGCCGGGGATGTTGTAGAGGATGATGGGCAGGCGGGTCGCCTCCGCCACGGCGGCGTAGTGGCGGTAGAGGCCCTCCTGCGTGGGCTTGTTGTAGTAGGGCGAGATCAGCAGCGCGGCGTCCGCGCCCGCCTCCTCGGCGCCGCGCGTGAGCCGGATCGCCTCGGCGGTGGAGTTGGAGCCCGTGCCGGCGATCACCGGGACCCGGCGGCGCGCCAGGCGGACCACCTCGCGCACCACCTCCACGTGCTCGTCGTGCGTGAGCGTGGCCGCCTCGCCGGTCGAGCCGCAGGGCACGAGCCCGTGCGTGCCGGCGTCGATCTGTCGCTCGACGAGCGCCGCCAGCGCGCGCCGGTCGATCTCGCCCGCCCGGAAGGGCGTGACGAGCGCGGTCATGGAGCCCGTCAGCATCCTACACCTCGATGCGGCCTTCGAAGACCTCGACCGCGTCCCCGGTCATGTAGACGTGATCGTCGGGCCGCCAGTCGATGTGGAGCTCGCCGCCCGGGAGCCCGACCACGACCCGCCGCTCGGCCCGTCCCGTGCGTGCCGCGGCGGCCGCAGCCGCGCAGGCGCCCGTGCCGCAGGCGAGGGTCTCGCCCGCGCCGCGCTCCCACACCCGCATCAGGAGCCGATCGCGCGCCGTCACGCGGACGAACTCGGTGTTCACCCGCCGCGGGAAGAAGGGGTGGTGCTCGAAGCGCGGTCCGATCTCGCCGAGCGGCAGCCCCTCGACGTCGTCCACGAAGACGACGCAGTGCGGGTTGCCCATCGACACGCAGGTGACGCGGTACGCGCGCCCGGCGACCTCGAGCGGCCGCTCGACCACCTCGCCGTCGGCGGCCACCGGGATCTGCCGGCCGTCCCAGACCGGCACGCCCATGTCCACGGTGACGCGTGCGACCCGCCCGCCGGCGAGCTCGGCCTCGACCGTCTTCACGCCCGCATCGGTCTCGATGCGGAGCGGGTTCGCCCGTGCGAGCCCGCGGTCGTGGACGAACTTCGCCAGCCCGCGGATGCCGTTGCCGCACATCTCGGGGCGGCTGCCGTCGGCATTGTAGATGACCATGCGGCAGTCGCCGCCGTCGGCCGGCGGCAGCAGCAGGATGAGGCCGTCGGCGCCGATGCCGCGGCGCCGATCGCAGAGCCGCGGCGCCAGCGCCGCGGGGTCGCCCGGGAAGCCTTCGCGGGCGTCGACGTAGACGAAGTCGTTCGCCGTGCCGTGCAGCTTCGCGAAGCGCAGCGTCGCCATGTGTCAGCCGAGTTCCGGAGGGATGCGCTCGCCGCGGACCAGGTCCTCGAGTGTCTCGCGCTCCCTTACAATGTGGTGGCGCGGACCGTCAATCAGCACGGCCGCGGGACGGGGCCGCGCGTTGTAGTTCGAGGCCATCACGTAGCCGTAGGCGCCGGCGCTCATGACGGCCAGGAGGTCGCCGGGCGCGGGCTCCTCGAGCTCGCGGTCCCTGGCGAGGAAGTCGCCGCTCTCGCACACCGGCCCCACGACGTCGGCGACGATGGTGGAAGCGCCGCGCGGACGCACCGGCTGGATCGCCTGGTAGGAGCCGTAGAGCGCCGGCCGCACGAGATCGTTCATCGCGCCGTCCACGACCACGAAACGCTTGGCCGGGGTGTCCTTGCGGTAGAGGACGCGCGTGAGGAGCACGCCCGCGTTTCCCACCACGGCCCGGCCCGGCTCGAGCACGAGCGTGCAATCGAGGCCGCGGAGCCCCGCCTGGATCGCCGCGGCGTACGCGGCCGGCGTGGGCGGCGTCTCGTCCTTGTACGTGATGCCGAGCCCGCCGCCGAAGTCGAGGTAGCGGAGCATGAAGCCGTCGGCGACCAGCCGCCCGGCCAGCTCGCGCACGCGTGCGAGCGCGTCGACGAAAGGTGCCACCTCGGTCAGCTGCGACCCGATGTGGCAGTCGATGCCGACCACGTCCAGGTGCGGCATGGTCCGGGCCCGGGCGTAGTGCACGAGCGCCTCGCCGAAGTCGATCCCGAACTTGCTCTTCTTGAGGCCGGTCGCGATGTAGGGATGGGTCTTCGGGTCGACGTCGGGGTTCACGCGGAGGCTGACCGGCGCGCGCACCCGGCGCCGCGCCGCCACGCGCTCGACGGCGTCGAGCTCCTGCGGCGACTCGACGTTGATCATGAGGAGGTTCGCGTCGAGCGCGGCCTCGAGCTCCGCGTCGCTCTTGCCCACGCCCGAGAAGACGATCTTCCGGCCGTCGGCGCCGGCGCGGAGCGCCTTCCAGAGCTCGCCCTGCGACACGACGTCGAAGCCCGCTCCCTCGCGCGCCAGGAGACGCAGGATGGCGAGGTGGTCGTTCGCCTTGACGGCGAAGCAGACGAGGTGCGGGACAGCCCCAAAGGCGGCGTCGAAAGCACGAAAACGATCGAGGATCGCCGCCTGGCTGTACACGTAGAGCGGAGTGCCGAGCGAGGCGGCGAGGGCGGCGAGCGGGACGTCCTCGCAGTGAAGCTCGCCGGCGCGGTAGGTGAAGTGACTCATGGGGTTCCCTTGCCTGCCTGGTAGAGGATCGCGACCGGGCCCGCGGGCGCGCTCCGCGACCCGTCGCGCGTGACCGCGATCACGCGGTAGAGGTAGCGCTCGCCTGCCTTGACCTCCTGGTCGAGCCATTCGAGGCGCCGCTCCTTGCGGAAGCGGAAGCGGTCCTCGAGGACGACGGTGGCGACGCGCGCGAACCCGGACGGTGGCCCCTCGCCCGGCGCCCGCTCGACCAGGAAGCGGTCGAGGTCGTGCATGCGCTGCCCGCCCGTGTAGAGCAGCGGCCGGAGCCAGGTGAGGCGTACACCCTCGGGCGTGCTTGCGGCGGCGAGCGTGGCCGGTGCGCGAGGCCGGACGGTCTCCGGCGCGACCGGCAGGCTCTTGCGGCCGCAGGCGGCGGCCAAGGACGCCAGCGTGACCGCGAGCGCGATCGCGACGCGCCTCACGGGGCGGCCTCCCGGCTGGCGCGTGCCAGCTGGCGGCGGACTTCCTGGGGTGCGGTCCCGCCGAGCACGCGGCGGCGGGCCACCGACCGCTCGGGGGTGAGCCGGCGCAGGAGGGCGGGCGTCAGCAGGGGCGAGTGGCGGCGGAGGACTTCCGCGTCGATGTCGCGCAGCCCCGTGCCCGTCGCGAGGCAGTGGCGAACCAGCGCGCCGGTGATCTCGTGCGCGCGGCGGAACGGGACGCCGCGCTCGACCAGCAGGTCGGCGAGGTCGGTGGCGAGGAGGAGCCCGTCGGCCGCGGCACGCATGCGCCCGGTATCGAAGCGCAGGCGAGGGACGAGCGCCGCGAGCACGTCGAGCGATTCGCCGAGCGTGGCGGCGGCGTCGAAGAGGGCCGGCTTGTCCTCCTGCAGGTCGCGGTTGTAGGCGAGCGGCAGGCCCTTCAAGACGGTCAGGAGCGCGACCAGCGCGCCGATCGTCCGCCCGGTCTTGCCGCGCACCAGCTCGGCCACGTCCGGGTTCTTCTTCTGCGGCATCATCGAGCTGCCGGTGGCGAAGGCGTCGGGCAGCGCGACGAAGCCGAACTCCTCGGTCGCCCAGAGGACGATCTCCTCGGCCAGACGCGAGAGGTGCACGGCGGTGATCGCGGCCGCGGCCAGGAACTCGGCCGCGGCGTCGCGGTCGGCCACCGCGTCGACGCTGTTCGCGCTGATCCGGCGGAACCCCAGCTGGCGCGCGACGAAGCGGCGATCGATCGGAAAGCCGGCGCCCGCCAGGGCACCGGCGCCGAGCGGCAGCTCGTCGGCGCGCGCGCGGCAGTCGCGGAATCGCCCGCGGTCGCGCGCCAGCATCTCGCGATAGGCGAGCAGGTGATGGGCGAGGAGAATGGGTTGGGCGCGCTGGAGGTGCGTGTAGCCCGGCATGATGGCGCCCCGGTGGCGCGTCGCGAGGGCGACGAGCGCCTGCTGGAGCCGCCGGACCGCGCCGTCGAGCGCGTCGCACTCGGCGCGCAGCCAGAGGCGAAGGTCGAGCGCCACCTGGTCGTTGCGGCTGCGGCCGGTGTGCAGCTTGCCGCCGAGCGGCCCGAGGAGCTGCACGAGCCGCCGCTCGATCGCCATGTGGATGTCCTCGTCCGAGGCGAGAAAGCGGAAGCGGCCCGCATCGAGCTCGCGGCGGACGGCCCCGAGTCCCCGTTCGAGCCGCGCGCCCTCGCGGCGCGTCAGCAGCCGCGCGCGCACGAGCGCGCGGACGTGGGCCACGCTGCCCGCGATGTCGTGCGGGTAGAGGCGGCGGTCGACGGGAAGCGAGCCGGTGAACCGCTCGACGGCCGGCGCCGTCGGCGCCGCGATCCGTCCCGCCCAGGCCTTTGCCGCCCGCGCTCGCGCGCGGCTCCGCGTCATTTGCGCGTCTGTTCCACGAGGGTGCGCAGGCGGAGCCGGAGGCCGGCCAGGCGGATGAAGCCCCCTGCGTCCTCCTGGCGGTAGCCGCCCGCCTCGTCGAAGCTCACGAGCTGCGGGTCGTAGAGCGAGCGCGGCGCCTTGCGGCCGACGGTCCGCACGCTGCCGCGATAGAGCCGGAGCCGGGCCGTCCCGGAGACCGCACGCGCCGCCTCGTCGACCGCGGCCTGCAGCATCAGCCGCTCGGGCGCGAACCAGTAGCCGTAATAGACCATCTCGGCGTAGCGCGGCACGAGCGAGTCGCGGAGGTGCATGACCTCGCGGTCGAGCGTGAGCGACTCGACCGCCTGGAAGGCGGCGCGCAGCACCGTGCCGCCCGGCGTCTCGTAGACGCCGCGCGACTTCATGCCGACATAGCGGTTCTCGACCACGTCCACCCGCCCGACGCCGTGGGCCCCGGCGATGGCGTTCAGCCGGGCGAGGAGGGCGGCCGGCGACAAGCGCTCGCCGTTGACCGCGACGGGGACGCCGCCCTCGAGGTCGACGTCGACGTCCTCCGGCTGCTCGGGCGCGCGCTCGGGCGCGACCGTGAGCTGGAACATGTCGTCGTACGGCGGGCGCCAGGGATCCTCGAGGATGCCGCCTTCGTAGCTCACGTGGAGGAGGTTGCGGTCGGTGGAGTAGGGCTTCTCGGCCGTGGCCGCGACCGGGATGCGGTGGGCCTCGGCGTAGGCGATCAGGTCGGCGCGTCCCTTGAACTCCCACTCGCGCCAGGGCGCGATCACGGTGAGCTCGGGAGCGAGCGCCGCGTAGGCGAGCTCGAAGCGGACCTGGTCGTTGCCCTTGCCGGTGGCGCCGTGCGCGACGGCGTCGGCGCCTTCCCGGCGGGCGAGCTCGACCTGCCGCTTGGCGATGAGCGGGCGCGCGATCGAGGTGCCGAGCAGGTACTGGTTCTCGTAGATCGCACCCGCGCGCAGCATCGGGAAGACGTAGTCGCGGACGAATTCTTCGCGCAGGTCCTCGAGCACGAGCTTCGCGGCGCCGGTCCGGTGCGCCTTCTCCTCGAGGCCGCCGAGCTCCTCGCCCTGCCCGAGGTCGGCACAGAACGCCACCACCTCGGCCTGGTACCGCTCGACGAGCCAGCGGAGGATGACCGAGGTGTCGAGCCCGCCCGAGTAGGCGAGGACGATGCGGCGCACGGGCGCCTGGACCATGGCCGTCCCACCTACCACAGGGTCCGGGGGGAACCAACGTCGGACGCTCAAGAATCGAGCCCGATGCGCCGACATGAGTGGAAGGGGAGTGGTGCGGGATGAGCACGACTGTGGAACCGGCCCTCTGGCTGACCGTCCCGGGCGCACGCCCACGGGTGGCGCTCGGGTGGCTTGCCTGGCTCGGCGTCGCGGTCTGCGGTGCGCCGCCCGTGGTGGCGACGCTCGGGCCGGCCGGAGCTGCAATCGCCCTTCTCGCGGTCGGCTGGGTGCTGGCCCGTTCGCTGCCCGCGCCCCTCGAATGCCTCCGGCACTACCACCTGGACGACACGGAGGTCACGGCGATGGGGCCGGGCGCGAAGGTCCGTCGTCTCGCCTGGGATCGCGTCGAGACCGTCACCCAGCGCGGCCGCGCCCTCGGGCTCGCCGGCGACGGGATGCGGGTCGCGGTCCCGTTCCGCACCGTCGCCAAGACGACCCTCTGGAGCGCGGCCCTCGCCCGCGTGGTGCCCGAGTTGGCCACCGAGGTCTGGGAACGCCTCGAGGACGGCGAGGAGGTGCGGCTGGCGCCCGCGCTCGAGCCCGCGTGGGGTGCACTCGCCTGGTGGGCGTGGGCGCCGACGGCCGTCGCCGCCGTCGTCGTGGCGGGCGCCGGCGCGCTCGCGGTCGCCGCCGGCCTCGGGCTGGCGGAGCGCGCGGTGGCGCTCGCCGTGGCCCATGCCCGTCGCGTGCGACTCGACCGCGCGGGCATCGCGTTCCGCGGCGGCCGACGTGGCCGCGTGATCCCCTGGTCGCGCGTCCAGGTGGCCCGGGTCGAGCACGGCATCAGCGTCGCCGAGCGCGACGGGGCGCCGACGGTGATCCGCGCCGGCCTCAGGAACTTTTGGATCGCGCTCCCGGTGATCGAGCTGCGCGCCACGCTCGCGCCGCACTGCCCCCCGCGGGTGACCTTCCGGGCGCGCTGCGCCGACGGCGGGCTCGCCGTGGTGGGCGAGGTCGAGACGGTCGCCTGAGCGGAGCCGCGTTCGCGACGCGCCACCCCGGGGCGCCCACGCCGGGTGCACCCGCCTCGACTCCGAGCCCGCGGCCGCTGATATACAGCACTGTCGAGGGCCTACGCGTGTCGCAACGGTCGGGCAGAGGTGCCTAGGATAAGGTAGTCTGTTCGCGTTGCCTGGCGCGCGATGTCCACCCATCCTCCAGACGTGAGTGCTTACTGCGTCAACGTCGTCGCGCGGAATCCGAAGGACGAGGATCGCGCCACACCACCGATCGAGGTTTTGGTGGACACCGGCTGGGAGCTGACCTGGCTTCCGGAAGAGGCACTCCGGCAGATCGGCGTGACGCCGAGGCACAAGCGAAGCTTCATCACGGCCACGGGACAAGTCGTGATTCGGGATGTCGGGTACGCGATTCTCGCTGCAGAGGGCTTCGAGACGGCGGACGAGGTCGTGTTCGCCGAGCCCGGCGATGCCACCCTGCTCGGGGTACGCACGGTCGAGGGCTTCGGGGTGACTGTGGACAGCATCGGCCACCGCTTTATCGCCCGCACGACGATGGCTGTCTGAGCGCCGGGCCTTGTGTTGACCCGCCGGATTCGGTCGACGGCCGACTCTGGCCCGGTGCTTGGCGGCTTCCCCCGCGGGGCGGTATCGTGGGGCCATGGCACGATTCGCGGTCATCGGCTCCGGAGCGTGGGGCACCGCGCTCGCCTGCCACCTGGCGAGGCTCGAGCACGCGGTGACGATGTGGGCGTACGAGCCCGAGGTGGTCGAGGAGATCGTCACCCGGCACACGAACTCGGTCTACCTCCCGGATGTCTCGCTGCCGGAGACCATCCGGGCATCGGCGGACGCGCGGCAGGTGGCGGCGAGCGGGGACGTCGTCGTCCTCGTCCCGCCGTCGAGCCATCTGCGGGCCGTGTCGACGCAGGCGGCCCCGGGCGTGCGGCGCGACGCGGTCGTGGTGGTGGCCACGAAGGGCATCGAGGAGCGGACCCTCAAGCTGATGTCGACGGTGCTCGAGGAGACGATGCCTGGCCTCGAGCCCGAGCGGCTCGCCTTCCTCTCCGGGCCGACCTTCGCGCGCGAGGTTGCCCAGAGTCTCCCGACCGACGTCGTGGTGGCGTCGAAGGGAATGATCGCTGCCCGCAAGGTGCAGGATCTCGTTCACTCCCTCACGCTCCGGACGTACACCAGCGCGGATCCCATCGGCGTCCAGGTGGGCGGCGCAGTCAAGAACGTGATGGCGATCGCCACCGGGGCCTGCGACGGCCTGCGCTTTGGCATGAACGCACGCGCTGCGCTGATCACCCGCGGTCTCGCCGAGATGGCCCGGCTCGGCACGGCGCTCGGGGCCGATCCGCTCACCTTCCTCGGGCTCGCCGGGGTGGGCGACCTGGTACTCACCTGCACGGGCGACCTATCGCGCAACCGCACGCTCGGGGTGCGGGTAGCGGAAGGCGCCGACCCCGCCGCCTACCTCGCGGGCCAGCGCTCGGTGGCCGAGGGGTTCTCGACCGCAGCGGCAGGGCACGACCTGGCGCACAAGTTGGGCGTCGACATGCCGATCACCGAGCAGGTGTATCATGTGCTGCACCGGGGGCGGCCGCTCCTCGAGGCGGTCCGACAGCTGCTCGAGCGTGACTACAAGGAGGAGCTGCACGGCATCCGGGTCTCGCCTCCCTGACGCGTGAGGGAGATGTTCGAGGCCTGAAGGCCCGGCCCACGGCCAAAACGGGCAAGCCTCCACACTAGAAAAAAGATCTTGACGCAGCGGCCACGCGGGGAGTATGCGCGGCGGCTGGAGGCCCATACCAAGGATGGATCGCCTGCTCGGGGGGGGCTGGCGTGGTGCGCGTCTGGAGCGACGGGGGCGCGCGTGGCGGCCGTGCTGCGGCTGGCGGGTAACGACGGCCAGACCTCCCCCAGTCCGTTCCCTAGCCCCGCCCGCCCAACCAGAGGAGGAGTCTATGATGTCGAGACCGCACGCTCGCCTCGTGTTAGCCGCCGGCCTGATCGCGGGGATGCTCGCGAGGTCGGCCGCTGCGCAGCCCGCCGGAACGGCGTGCACCAGTGCGCTGGACCCGGCCTGCACCCATCTCAAGTGCTACCAGATCAACGACAAGCCGAGCACCGTCGTCAGCAAGACGCCGCTTCTCCAGGTCGACAACCAGTTCGGCCGCGAGGTGCTCTACCGGCTGCAGCCGGTGATGCTTTGCGTGCCGTCGCAGAAGGCGTGCTGCTGTCCCGGAAGCATTGGTTGCAGCCAGCCGGGTGCCACCCAAGGATGCTCGGCGGCGAACTGCCTGCCGAACCCGATCCAGTCTCCCGGGCTCCCGCACTTCAAGTGCTACAAGATCAAGGCGAAGACTTGCCCCAACAATGACTGTACCACCGCCAAACCGATTGCGTTCCCCAAGAAGACGATCTTCGTCAACATGCAGGATCAGTTCGGTCGCGAGCTCAACATCCCGGTCGGCAATCCCGTGATGATCTGTGCTCCCACGCTCAAGGAGATCGTGGGGCTGCCATCGACGACCACGACGGTCACCACGTCGACGACGACCACGACCACGACGACCGCCACCACGACGACCACGATCCAGTACTGTCACGATGACCCGCTCGTCGGCTGCACCGGGCCGTGCCCGCCGACGTTGCCTCCCGGGTCTCAGTGCATCAGGGACATGACCACCGGCAAGTGCGGTTGCGTCGCGCCGCCTGTTTGCTGTGAGTGCAACGGTGCGGCGGGGCCATTCTGCACCAACACGAACGCGCAGTGCCCGAGCAACTGCATCACCTTCGCGAACGCGACGTGCGATCCGGCGACCCGCCACTGCGTGTGCGGGTTCTGTCACGATCCCGGTACCACCAACTGCACGAACATCCCGTGCTCCACGGGCCAGGCGTGTCCGACTGGCTTGTACTGTGACACCGCGTGCCAGCCACCCACGCCCGCGCCGTGCGACCCGTGCAAGACGCAGCCGCAGGGGTCGTGCGCCCCGGTATCGTGTCTCAGAGCCGACGGCACCAATTCGCAGTGCAAGCCGTCCGGGCCGGTTCCCGGCGGCACCTGCGACTGCTGCGGTCCGACCGGCGCCTTCTGCACGTCGGACTTCGATTGCTGCTCGAACATCTGCAACGTGACCGCTTCGACCTGCCAGTAGACGCGGGCTGCGAGCATCGCCTCGCATGACCGTACCGAGGGGGCCGGCGCCATCGCCGGCCCCCTCTTTTCAGAAGCGGGTCACGCCACTCGCTGCGTGTCTCCGCTTCCGGTGGCCGCACCCGTCGCATCGGCAAGCCGAAGGCGCAGCTGCGCCTGTGCGATGGTGCGGGCCGCGACGGGCTTGAGCCAGACCAAGGCCATGATCCCGGCCAGCAGGTCACAGGCGATCATCGCCCAGAAGACCCGCACCCAAGACCCGGTCGTTGCAAAGATCCAGGCGGCACCTGGAGCAGCAAAGACCGAGGCCAGTCCCTTGGCCGTATACACGATGCCGTAGTTCGTGGTGGCCCATGTCTTTCCAAACAGGTCCCCGGTGATCGAGGGGAACAGCGAAAAGATCTCCCCCCAGGCAAAGAAACACAACCCAGACAATACGATGAACCAGATGGGGCGGTGGATCAGCTGGAGCAAACCAAATACCGCCAACCCCTCCAGGGTGAAGGCGATGGACATGGTGTTTTCTCGGCCGATGTGGTCCGACACCCATCCCCAGAATGGCCGTGTCAATCCGTTCAGCACCCGGTCCACCTCGATCGCCAGCACGAGCGCGGTCATGCCAAAGGCCACCACCACGCTGTCCACGTGGTAGCTGACCGCCATGGGGTTGAGCTGCGCGGTCACGACCAGACCGCCGAAGGCCACCAGGGTCATCATCAGGTAGATGACCCAGAACGACCCCGTGTGGAGCATCTGCCAGGGCGTCATGTCCACACTGGAAACACGCACCTTCGGCTTCGCTTGCGCCTCTTTCACCTTCCATCCGGGCGGCGCCCAGCCGGCCGGTGGCGTGGCGAGCACCAGCGCTGCCAGGACGACAACGATCCCCTGGATCATCCCCCACGTGATCAGCGTGTGCTGGTAGCCGGAGGCCTTCATCATACTGGCGATGGGGGCGACCGTCAGCGCGGTTCCGATGCCATAGGCTCCGGAGGTGAGGCCGACGCACAACCCGCGATGGTCGGGGAACCACTTGAGCGCGTTGCCGATCGTTCCGCCATACACGACGCCCGCGCCAATGCCCCCCAGTCCGTACCAGAAGTAGAGCTCGTACAGCGTGTCGGCTCGACCGGCCCCGATCCAGCCCAGCCCAACCAGCACGCCGCCGAGAGCCAGCATCAGCCGCGGTCCCAGCCGGTCGACCAGATACCCTTCAAAGGGGACGAGCCAGGTCTCGAGCCCGATGAACAGAGCAAACGTCCACTGGACGGCCGCCAGCGTGACGTTCAGATGGGCTTGCAAGGGCTTGGTGAACAGGGTCCACGTATACTGCAGGTTCGCGATGGCCATCATCGCGACGAGTCCGGCGAACAATTGGACCCACCGGTTGAGCAGGCGGCGTTCGGAAACGGCAATCGATACGTCGGATGCGTTCACGGTGCACCTCCCCGGAGATATCTCTCAAGGACGCGAACCTTCGCCTTGGCTTTGTCGGGGTCCCTTGCTCCTGCAGCCCTCCTCCACGGAGCGGAAACGGTCAGGCCGACCCGTTGCCCCCGTCTCGGACGGGGGTGGCGGTGTCGGCGTCTTTCCGGAACGGGATGACTCCGGGAATCAACCACTTCTCCCACATCTCGTCCACTTTGCTCTGGAAATATTCCAAATCGTCGTCGGTGAAGTGAGCAAAGCGTCCCTGCTTGAGGAGGTATTCTCTCACCGGAAGGCGCTCCGAGCGCCCCTCGGCAATCTGCTTGGTCTTTCCCGTGAGTTTGAGCACGCCCTCCTCGACTTCGTACAGCGGCCAGACACCAGTGCTGACCGCGAGCTCGCCCAGCTCGTGCGACAGGATGGGATCGTAGTCCCAGCCCTTGGGGCAAGGGTCGAGCGAGTGAATGAAAGTAGGCCCGCCAATCGATAGCGCCTTGCGCACGCTGTTCGTGGCCTGCAGGGCGTAGGACATGCACACCGTCGCCACGTACTTGCACGTGGGATGGCCGGCGGCGAGCATGCCCGCCATGTTCTTCTTCCAGCGGCGGTGCATGATGCGTTTCATTTTACCCGGCGGGCTGAACGTGGTGTGCGCCCCGTAGGGCGTGCTGCCGGAGAGCTGGATGTCGGTGTTGGCGTAGGACTCGTTGTCGTACATCAGGATGAGGAGGTTGTAATCGGGGTGAGTGAGTGCCGCCGAGATGGCGGAGAGGCCCATGTCGGCGCCGCCGCCGTCGCCGCAGAACGCAATCACGTTGATGGGTTCGCGCTTGATCTTGGCTTTTCGCATCAACGCCTTCAGGCCCGCGGCCGCGCCCATCGCCGCCGAGCCGCTGCTGCCCAGCTGAGTGTGCATCCAGGGCACCACCCAGGAGGTGCTGTAGTAGGTGGTGTTGGCCACGTACATGCACCCCGTGCTGCCCAGCACGATCGTCCGCGGGCCGGCCGCTTTGGCCATCATCTTCATCACCAGGGCCGATTCGCAGCCCTGGCAAGTGCGGTGGCCCGAGGTGAAGAACTCCTCGAGCGGGAGTTTCTTGACCCCCTTGATGGGATTCAACTTTTGGGTGGGAACATCGATCATCGTGTCCATCTCATTCTCCCCGCGTCTACTCGCGCAGGCCGATCCACTGAGTCGAAGCTTGTTGTTTACCGTCGGCCGCCTGATAGACGAGATCGGTCATCCTTCTCACATCGGGCACCGTCACTTCGCGACCGCCCAGGCCACAGATGAAGCTCAGCAGCGGCGGCCGCCGGACGGCGGGATACATCGCGGCACGGACCTCGGTGGCCAGCACGCCGGAGAGGTACGGCGAACCGAACGAAAAGTCACGGTCAACAATGCCCACCGCGGCAAAGCGGCCAAGCGTCCGGGCCAGCTCCACAGCCGCGAACGGCCGGAACCATCGCACCCGCACGAAGCCGACTCGCTTCCCTTCCTTGCGCATTTGGCGGATGGCCACTTTGACGGGCGTGGAGAGCGTACCCATGCCCACCAGCACCACGTCGGCATCGGCGGTCTCGTACTCCTCGAAGAAGGGATTGCCGTACCGCCGTCCGAAGATCCGCTCGAACTGCGCATAGGCTTCGAGGATGACGTCATGCGCCCGCTCCATGGCCGCCGCGTTCTGCCGGCGGATCTCCATCAGCCAATCTTCGTTGGCTTGGGGGGCGACGGTGATGGGGTTGTCCGGATGGAGCAGCAGATCGCCGCGGTTGTAGCGTGGGAGGAACGCGTCTACCGTCTCCTGCGGCGGAATCTTGACCAGCGCCTGAGAGTGGGTCAGGAAGGCGCCGTCGCAGCTGATGGCGCAGGGGAGGAAGACGCGCCGGTCCTCGGCCACACGGTAGGCGATCAGCGCCGTATCGAGCGCCTCCTGGGCCGTATCCACCCAGACCAGCTGCCAGCCGAGATCGCGGACGGCGAGCGCGTCGTTGTGCTCCACGCCGAAGGCGCCCGGGTCATCGAGCGCGCGGTTGCCGACCATGGCCACCATGGGAATGCGCAGAGCCGGCGTCACGGTCAACGCCTCGAAGGCGTACATCCAGCCCACCCCGCTGCTGCCGCAGAACACCCGTGCGCCTACGGCCGAGGCGTGCTTGACGATCTCGAACTGCGAGTGTTCGCTTTCCGCGACGATGTACTCGCAGTCCAGCTCCCCGTTGGCCACCAGCTTGGCCACATACTGCATCACGGTGTCGTAGGGTCGGATCGGGTACGCCGTGATCACGTCCACGTCAGCCAGCTTGCAGGCTACCGCAATGGCCTCGCTGCCGGTGATCAGGGCCGTGTGCTCGACTGGCTGCTCGATCGCTGCTCCCATCTGTGCCATGCCGACTCTCCCCTTCGCCGATCTCGTTCCCTCTCTCACTCTCCGCCGCTCTCGATCATCGCCGGGATCTGCTCTTCATACTGCCCGCGGTAACGGAAGCCGTGCGAGCGCTCCGGCCGGTGCTCGATCTTCTGCTCCAGCCACTTCCTGTAGCTCTCTTTGTCCTTCTTCCACATCTCCCACTGGCTGGCGTTGTCGCAGAAGGCGACCTCATTGACCATGGTCACGCAATTCGGCACGGGACACACCGCCTCGCACACCCCGCACCCGCAGCACGCTTCCATGTTCGCGTCGTACAAACCATCTGGGGTCACGTCGAAGCAGGAGTCCGGACACTGCAGCCAGCATAACGTGCATTTGATACAGGTCTCGAAATCGACAACCGGCCGCATGGTGCGCGTGGTGAACTTCTTGAAGGTGGGGTTCCGCTCCGGCCGATAGCCGCCCATCGCCTGGCTCTCGGGATCTTGAATGGCGCCGCCCCGAGGAATGCTGGGAATGGCGATGCCCTCACGCATCTCCCACCACTTCGGCAATTCGAAGCGATACGGCTCTTCGGGATTGCCCTGGTGGGGCTCCACCGTGACGGTGCTGATACGCTCATATGAGCGGGCCGCCGAAGTGACCTTCAGGGGATCATTCCACTCGGCCAGGATGGCTTTTTGTACCGATTCCAGGCTGACTAGCTCGGGCAGGAGCTTGGCGATCGCGCCCAGGATGCGCACGTCGGTGTGGTCGTCCTTGTAGACCCACAACCCGGAGAAGCTGGGAATACCCTTCACGATGGCGAGCCGGTAGGGGCATTCCTTGCGGTGGGCCATGGCGATGAGCGTTTCTGGCGGCTCCTTGGAGGTGACGATCAACGTTCCGCCAGGCTTCAGCAGCCGATTGATCGGCTGGAGACCGTACCAGGCCCACGACTCGACACCCTTCGCGAGCGTATCGTCCACGGCGATGGTGATGTCCACCTCTTGGGGCTCGTACTTGGCCATCCCTTCTTCGAGGGTGACGTCGTCGGTTGCGACGATGGCGAAGTTCTTGGCTGGAATCCCGTTGCGTTCGGGACTGTCGCCATAACGGCCAAACGAGATGCCCGGCTTGCCTTCCTGATGTGCCGCCAGAACGATCGTTCGGCTGATATTCTTGGCCAATGTCTTCTGAAAGATCCCTCGGTAGACGATTTCGACCGCAAATAGCCGACCCATCGCGAGCCTCCCGTTTCGTCAGAGCTTCTTCAGAATGATTTCCTCGATCTTCTCCAGGTGCTGGCGCATCGCGCGCTCCGCCGCGGGGGCGTCGTGTCGCTTGATGGCGCGCAGAATCTGCTGGTGCCCGCTGAAGGACTTTTCAAGACGCCCCTCGAACTGCAACGAGCGCTCCCGGCTGGCGCGGAGCAGATCCATCAACACGTCGAGCACCTTCAGGACCACGCTGTTCTTGGCCGCCATGGCAATGTTGTAATGGAACTCGGAGTCTTCCTCGATGGCCAATTCGCGCCGGCGGACCTTCTGCCCTTGTCGGCGGAGGATGTCTTCCAGGTGGGCGATTTCCTCGGGGGAAGCGTGGCTGGCGGCGCGGGCGGCCAGGGGCGGCTCGATCATCTTGCGCACGTCCAGCAGCTCGCCCACCAGCGTGCGCTTGCGAACCAGCACGGCGGCCAGCGGGTTGACGAGCGAGTCGGCCGAGACGTCGCAGACGACCGTACCCTCGCCTTGGCGGGGCTCCACCAGCCCCGCGAGCTCCAGCGTGCGGATGGCGTCCCGCACCGAGCTGCGGCTGACCCGGAACATCACGCACAGCTCTCGCTCGGGGGGAAGCTTGTCGCCGGGCGTCAGTCCGCCTTCGACGATGAGGCGCTCGATCTGCTTGGCGACCTTTTCGTGCAGGCGGGTCCTGCGGACCGCCTCGAACTCTGGCTTGAGGATGCCCAGCACGGCGGGTGCCCTCACCAAAGGTCTGGTCATCAGACCACTACCTGCTTCAAAATCCACCTGCTGCCTGCTGTCAAGGGGGTGGTTGGGCTCGGTAGGAGCAGGTCCGCACCGCGGGGGGAGCGCCGATCCCGTTGACCTTCGGGCGTGGACGGGCCTAGAACCCGGGCTGCCTCGACGACCCGCTCGCGCCATCCCCGGCGCAGAAGGAGACAGCCATGCCGGAGTACCAGCTCTACATCGACGGGCAGCTCTGCGACGCCGAAGGCGGCAGGACCGCCGACTCGATCAACCCCGCCACCGAAGAGCCGTGGGCCCGGGTGGCACGCGCCAGCCGCAAGGACACCCAGCGCGCGATCGCCGCGGCGCGCCGGGCATTCGACGAGGGGCCCTGGCCGCGCATGAGCCAGGCGGACCGCGCGAAGATCCTGAACCAGGTCGCCGACGGTCTCGAGGCTCGCAGCCAGGAGCTGGCGGCCGTCGAGACGCATGACTCGGGCGGCACCATTCGCAAGACCTCGGGCGACATGATGATGGGCGCCGCGCAGCTCCGCTACTTCGCCGAGATGGCGCCGAAGCTGCCGCTGTGGGAGGAGATCCAGGTCCCGCAGTTCCCCGCCCAGTCGAAGAACTACCTCCAGCGGGAGCCGATCGGCGTCTGCGGCCAGATCATCCCGTGGAACTTCCCGCTCATGATGGCGGTGTGGAAGATCGGGCCGGCGCTCTGTGCGGGGAACACGCTTGTGCTGAAGCCCGCGAGCGACACGCCGTGCTCGGCCCTCGAGCTCGCCAAGATCATCGACCAGACCGACCTCCCGAAGGGCGTCCTCAACGTGATCCACGGCAGCGGCGCCGAGTGCGGCGAGGAGCTCTGCACGAGCCCGCTGGTCGACAAGGTGGCGCTCACCGGCTCGACGGAGGTCGGTCGCCGCGTCCAGCAGCTTGCCTCGGGGACCATCAAGAAGGTCACGCTCGAGCTCGGCGGCAAGTCGGCCAACATCATCCTCGACGACGCCGACCTCGAGATGGCGGTCGACGGCTCGCTCTTCGGCTGCTTCTTCCACCAGGGTCAGGCCTGCGAGTCGGGCACGCGCCTCTTCG
>WNES01000091.1_pt1 | contig 46239 bp, 40 predicted proteins | sample 5399931 | NCBI WGS metagenome assembly WNES01 (sample SAMN13153332, study PRJNA577476) | soil metagenome | isolation source: 20 cm grassland meadow soil 2 days after 3rd rain plot 5 | place: USA:California | collected 2015-11-11
CCGCAAAGAGGCCCGCACAGCGCCCCCAAACGCGACGCCGTCCGAGAGCGCATCCTGGCTCTCCGAAAACAAAACCACTCCATCTATGACATTCATCAGGTGTTGGAAGAGTCTGGACACCAACTCAGTCTCGCCGCTATTTGGCAGACCCTTCGGGAGGAGGGATTTGCCCGCCTACCCCGACGCGCCGATGAGGAACGCCCGCCCACCCTACGCCCCACCGCCGCCGACGTCGCCGATATCCGTCAGTTGGATCTGACGCCCCGGTCCTTGCGCACCCGTTTTGGCGGATTGTTTCTCTTCCTGCCCTTTCTGGCTCAGATTCCTCTCGACCAACTCCTCAGCGAAACACACTTCCCCGGCTCGCGCATGATTCCGGCCGGCGCGGCCCTGCGCTCTTTGTTGGGGCTGAAGTTGTTTGGCAGCGCGCGGCACAGTCACGTCATGAGCTCCGTCTTCGACGAAGGCCTGGCCCTGTTCGCCGGTTTAAATGTGGTTCCGAAACGCTCTTTCCTCACCGAATATAGCTGCCGGATTGCTCCCTCCTGCTATCCCGCCTTCATGAAGCGCTGGTTTGCCGCCATCAACCAACTGGGAATCGATCGCGGCGTCTCCTTTGATCTGGATTTCCACACCATTCCTTATCACGGAGACGATGCCCTGGTAGAAAAACACTATGTGTCCAAGCGCAGCCGCAAACAAAAGGGGATTCTCGCCTTCCTGGCTCAGGACGCCGAGACTCGCGTGTTCTGCTATGCCCATGGCAGCATTCGAAAGCAGGATCAAGCCGATGAAATCTTACGCTTCACCGAGTTCTGGAAAGAGCGGACCGGGAAATGGCCGCAGGAATTGATCTTTGATTCCAAGCTCACCACCCACGCCAATCTCCATCGCCTCACCCAACGAGGCATCGATTTTATAACCCTTCGTCGACGCTCCTTTGAGATGCTGCAACAAGTCTATCGCGTCCCCCTCTCGGCTTGGCGCCGCATTGAATTGACCAGCGTGACACGGGAATACCGCACGCCCCGGATCCTAGATCAAACCATCACCCTCAGCGGGTATAAGGGTTCCCTTCGTCAGATCATCATCGCGGATCTTGGTCATGAGGAACCCACCTTCTTGTTGACCAATCAACTCCACCGCTCCGCCCCCCAATTGGTGGGGCGCTACGCGCAACGCATGATCATTGAAAATGGGATCGCCGATGGCATTGACTTCTTCCATATGGATGCCCTGTCCTCGGCCGTGGCCATGAAGGTTGACTGTGATCTCCAGCTCACGCTGATGGCCAGCAGCCTCTATCGACTTCTGGCCCGCAAGGTTAAAAACGGATATCAGCGTGCCCGTTCGCGTCATCTTTTCCGGGACTTCGTGGATGCCACGGCCCTCGTCACGATTGAGAAATCCGCGATTGAAGTTCGCTTTCAGAAACGCGCCCACAATCCCTTATTGCTGGCGGCCGGATTCGATCGTGTAGATCAACGCGTCCCATGGCTCGGGAACAAAAGACTTCGCTTGGTCTTCGGGTAGGGCTCGGGCTCCGTGGTGTTAACTCAATCCCCTAACATGGGAATCCAGGCAAGTGTCATTCCGAGCCTGCCGGCCGCAGGCAGGCGGGGCGGGGAATCCCGGCTTGCTCGAGGCTTCTTGGCAATCGCTCTGTGCCGAGCTGCGTTGCCTGGTTGGTCTGCACTCATTTCTGTTATAGATACCCGGCATCGCAAGATTCACGTCTCTGTTGCAATTTCCCGCTGGCGCTTCCCGCCCTTCTGTTCGACAATTTCTTTCCATGAGCGGATTCTCTGGCCTGCGAGTCCTGGCGCTGGAAAGCCGCCGCGCCGCCGAACTCGCCAAACTCATCTCGACGTACGGCGGCGAGCCCATCGTGGCCCCCGCCATGCGCGAAGTCCCGCTTGATTCGAACGCCGAAGCTCTGTCCTTCGCCGAAGATCTCTTGGCGGGGAAATTCGACATCGTTATTTTTTTGACCGGAGTCGGTACGCGCGCGGTTCTTAGCGTCGCCGAAACAAAATTCCGTCGCGAAGATTTCATCGCCGCTCTGCAGCGCGTGAAAGTCGTTCCGCGCGGCCCCAAGCCCATCGCTGTTTTGCGTGAACTCGGCGTCACCCCGGCCCTTACGGTTCCTGAGCCCAACACCTGGCGCGAACTTCTGCAAACTCTGGACGAGGCCGCAAAGTCGTCGCCGGAATTTCGCCTCCGGCGTGCGTGCATCGCGCTTCAAGAATATGGCATTTCGAATCCCGAACTGATCGCTGGCCTCACCGATCGCGGGGCAATCGTTACCCGCGTTCCCGTTTATCAATGGGCTTTGCCGGAGGACGTTGCTCCACTACAATCCGCGATCGAGGAGCTTGCGGCGGGAAAGATCGATGCGGCTCTTTTCACCACGGGAATTCAAGTGGCACATCTGTTTCAAGTTGCGGCCGAAATGAAGTTAGAAGAAGCCGTGCTGCAAGGATTGCGCCGCGTCATGGTCGCTTCGATTGGTCCAACCACTTCGGAAGAGTTACAACGGAAGGGGATTCAGCCCGATCTTGAGCCTTCTCATCCCAAGATGGGTTTTCTCGTCAAGGAAGCCGCTGACCAAGCCTCCGATCTTCTGGCCAAGAAGCGCCGCGGAATCGCTTCGGATTAAGGCGGCTTTCCCGATGGCATGTGAAGTATGGGGACCACCTTCTGCTGCCCCAACTCGGCCGGGGGGCGATTCGCTCCGAACTTCATCCAAGAATTTCTTCCTCTTTCTGCGCCTCGCCCAAATCCAGAATTACCTCGCCGGGTTTCTGTGTTTCCGTTGCTTCCCATCCGCCATCATCTTTCTGTATCTCGACGGGCGGCAGCGGCTTGGCCACTTCCCCAATAATCAGCAAGGAAGGAGCGGGCAACCGCTCCTCCAGCGCCAATTCCTGCAGCGTGGTGCGATGTATTTGCTGATCGGCCTGCGTAGCATTCGCCACGATCACGCACGGCGTCGACGCGTCCAGCCCGCGTTCCAGCAATTTCGCTGCGATCTCGCCGTAATTCTTCCCCGGCATGTATACCGCGTAGGTCGCATTTTTCAGCGCCACGTCATTCCATTCGGGCGAAACGTTCCCCGCGGTGTGATGGCTCAGAAAAATCAGTTTCGAAGCATACCGACGGTCCGTCAGCGGAATCTTTGCCGCCGCCGCCGCGCCCATCGCCGAAGTCACGCCGGGAATCACTTCAAACTCGACTCCCGCGCGCGCCAGCGCTTCCATCTCTTCGCCCACGCGCCCAAACAGCAGGGGGTCGCCGCCCTTCAGACGCACCACTTGCTTGCCTTCGCGCGCCGCGGCGATCAGCAGCTCGTGAATCTTTTCTTGCGAAATTCCCGCTTGCCCGCAGCGTTTCCCCACGTTGCGCACTTGCGTCCACGCGGGAATTAAATCCAGAATTTCCTGCGCCACCAAATGGTCGTGCAACACCACCTCGGCGCTCTTCAAAATCTGCGCCGCCTGTACCGTTAGCAGTTCCGGATTTCCCGGCCCCGCTCCCATCAAATAAACCTTTCCTTTTCGTACCGGTGTGTTCATGGCCTGGTCCCCGCCGCCATGCATGCGAAGTGCCGACGGCTTTCCTTGGCTCCGGTTGGGTGCCCAACCCTCACCTAAGGTTCCTACTGCAGGCTACCATCTCGCGGGGCGCCCTATTCCCCCGAACATCGCATGCGATGCATCGAAAATTTCGATGCTCTTGCTCCAATTTGGCGGTCGACCAAAAGCGCGCAAGACGGGACAAACCACGACAGCAAGCATCGATCTTCCGAATAAGGTCGATCGTCAAGAAAAGATCAATAAAGGATCGTAATGGAGAGTTCGTGCCCATGAAATGGGCACTATCCCTTCTTCCCGCGTGAAAAAAGGCCACACCGATGAGGTGCGCATCAAACCGCGGCTATCCAATCGCCCGCACGCGCGAAAAACTCCAGTCCCACCGCGAACATCTTGGATTGCAGCGTCTGACAGTAAACTACTCTGGCGCGCGCCCAAGGCTCGCCATGCGACGACTTAACCAGAACGCGAGTATCGGGCCTCCAAGGCCGGTCAGTTTTTACGCGCACTCCATAGGGACTGACGTTTTCCGTCGAGGCGTACTCCGCCACCATGGGCTGTGCCCCGCTAGATAGCAGCACCCGAAACGTTCGGGGAGTTCGTCTTTCTTTTCGGCCATCCATTGTGCCGGCCTATTCCGAGGGTGGGCTATTGGCGGGGAAGCAAACCCGTGTAGGGTGAACTCTGTATTAAATGCTCGTACCACCTAAAGCCTCATGACTTAAAAACGCAATCAGGTATTTACCCTAACTTTATTAAGGGGTGAAATACCCTAGTTATAGTTAGTTCTATTTCGCGGGCTGGTACTCGCCCTCGATTTCGCACGAGAGCCCATCGCCGGACGGCGTGCAGTTGTACGTTCCTTTGCCTCTGACGCCTTTCAGCTTCCCGCTTCCGCCGATCAGTCCCCAATTGCCTTTGGCTTCTACCGGTGCGCCGTCTTTGCTTGTTCCCGAACCTGATACCAGAAGAAAGCCTTGTCGCCGCTCTCCATCGTCACCACGTGAAAGCCGCGTGCTTTCGATGTGTTGCCAGTAATGTCGCCTGTCTCGGTGCTTACGCCGTCTTTGGACTTATCTCCTTCGATTTCCATCGGTTTCGTCCACGTACACTTGAATTGCTCCACTGCCAGGCTGTGGTCTGGCCGGTCTCCTACAGGAATCACATGGACAGGACCCGGTTTGGCGCATTGTGCGGTTCCGCTCACTTTGGTTTGGGCGCTTGCCGCCGCTGCGCAGAAACACACCGCGGTAGCTACTAGGAAAAATCGACGCATGCGAATCTTCCTCCTTCGAGCTTCAAGAATTTTTTAGGCCCTTCCCGGGCCGGCGAGGTACCGACCTTCTTCTTACGCTGGGACGGTTAGTTGGCTCTTGCTTATCCGGTTGATTCAGCAAACCCCCATATCTTGTACGAAGCTCGAACAGACTGCCAGACAGCTAGTGCCTGGCTGAAGCAACCGGATAAGCAGAAGTTGGCTTGCTCGGCAGCATAATGGTGCAAAACCTACAGGAGCCGTTTCGCCCTGTCAATACCGGCAAAGCGACCGACAGCATCAAACCCGTTTCCGTCACGTCCTCCCGCACATCACGCGGTGCGCGCTGCAGCAGGCCAGAATACAGGGCGCGGGGCGCAGCAAAGTCTTACAGAGTTTCAAGGCATAGCCTATGCAGGTTTTACGGGATTGTCATTCACTAGGACAATATCTACTCTTTGGCGAAGTGGGAATCTCAAAAGGAGAGCAAGGACGAGGCGGAACACCACACCGCAAGACACCACGTACGACCACCCAGCCGTAGTTCCAGTTCAAGGCCGCCCAGCCTTAGTGCAGCTCAGCCCGAGACGCCAGCTTGCTTGGCAAAGGCCCACACCGCGTGGCTTGGAATAACCGTTTTACAGGCAGAGAAGAAAAAAGACTCCCCTTCCAAATCGCAGTGAAGCTCGCGCCGGCAGAGAGTGCGAGCGCGGAGAGAGTGGAAAAGGCTTATGTGGCGAACATCAGCGGCCGTGGCGCGTGCGTGTACGCCCATCAGCCCTGGCAACCAGGCGAGCAAGTGGCGATTACTCCGCCCGTGCGAGAGGTCCCCTTGCGCGGTGAGGTGATCTATTGCCAGAAACTGGAGGACGGCCGGTTTGTTGTCGGTTTGAAATTCCAGCGCAACCCGCAGTTGGCTTCCATTATGCAGGAATGGAAGCGGCAGACGGGCTAGGAGACTTTTTAACGAGGGCGCGGTACCCACAAACTCGTCGCCCTCAATCGGTTTGCCCTCATTTTGTAGCGCGCCTTGACGTCGCCATCTCACTCTGAAATGCCCCGGCATCCGGTTTACCCTGCGCCTCGAAGGGCCAGCTCTTTTCCCCTGTAGGGGCCGCGTGTCCCTTGCCGCGCGCTATACGCTATAAAGGTGGCGTGTCCTCCTGAACGCGGTCGCGCTGTCTAGGGACGACAGTGAGGCTTGCCTGCCGCAGCTTGCCTGCCACAAGCAGGGCCGTCTGTGCTGTTGCAGTGGCCGACCTTCAGGTCGGTTCTTTTCTGCCCGACAAAAGAAAGACGGTGGGCACAAGAAGGGCCCGACATGTGGCCCTACGGGAGAATGACGGCGCGTGCCGTGCACGGGTCACTCGCCACTTATTTTTTGGCGCGCTTGCGTTTGCGGAGGAAGGATTTGAAGGCGTCGGCGCAGGCGAGGTCATGGAGCAGGCGCTTGCGATCCTCAGGATCCATTGGGGCGGCGAAGAGTTTAGCGCGTTCTTCGCCCAGTTGTTCGAGCCAGGCTTCGTATTCGGGACCGAACTGCTCTTCGAGCTCTTTGCGGAGGCGCTGCGAAAGCGCCGGGCTTTGGCCGGCGGTGGAGACGGCGATTTGGAGTGCGCCGCGCTGTGCCACGGCGGGATAGTAGAAGTCGCAAAGCTCGGGAACGTCAACGACGTTGCACAGCACGCCGCGGTTCCGCGCCTCGGCGGAGATGTTTCGTTGCAATTCGGGGTCGGATGTGGCGACGACAACGAGGAACATTCCGTCGAGATCGGATGGCTCGCAAGGACGCGCGAGCCATTCGAGTTTGCCGTCGGCAGCCCAGGATTGCACTTGCGGCGTCGCTTCCGGAGCTACGATGCGAACGGCGGCTTGGGCGTCGAGGAGGCCTGAGATTTTGGACTCGGCAACGTCGCCCGCGCCGACGACGAGACAGCGCCGGCCCGCGAGCTTGATAAACAGGGGAAAAAGGCGCGGGGCAGGCGCTTTTTGGGGTGCAGGTTGCACAGACTTATTTTAGCCGAATCCCTTGTAGGGGCGCAGCATGCTTGCGCAGCTTGGCAGTTGCGCTGGCAAAGGCCGAGGCGAAGAGAAGTTTCTCCGGTAGGGGACGGCGAAAAAACGCCGTCCTTCCGATCGAAATGACAGTTTGGTGTGGTATGCGAAGGAGGGCACAGAAGTGGCTGGCTACCGCAGGCTCGGTTTTCCAGTTACGAATTTCGAGTTTCGGTCTTCAGGCGATTTGCCATTTTCGATTTTCCAATTTCGCGTTTCGTCATTCAGGAGAGGCGGTCGGGGGTGAGCAGAGCGGTCATCTCCAGGACGCGCTGGTAATAGTCGCGCTGCGTGAGTTGCGCGGCGGCGGGGCCATCGAGGAGAAACGTTACGTCGGGATGAAGCTGCAGAGAAGAAGCGGAAACGGCGCAGGTGATGGGACCTTCGATGGATTTGGCGACGGCAGCGGCTTTGGAGGCGCCGGTGGCGAGCAAAAGAATTTTGCGCGCCTCGAGAATCGTGCCGATGCCCATGGTGATGGCGCAGCGCGGGCTCTCTTCGCCGGGGGCGAAGAATTTGGTGTTGTCGTCGAGCGTTTCGCGACTCAAGACTTTGAGCCGCGTTCGCGAGGCGAGGCTGGAGGTCGGCTCGTTGAAGCCGATGTGGCCGTTACGGCCAATGCCGAGAAGCTGCAAGTCGATTCCGCCGGCGGCGCGAATTGCCTGCTCGTAAGTCGCGCAGTAGGCATCGTAGTCGCCGCGGATTCCGCCGTCGGGGATGTGAATGTTGCGCGACGGCACGTTGACGTGGCGAAAGAAGTTTTCGCGCATGAAGCGATGGAAGCTCTGCGGATGCGAGGCGGGCAGGCCGAGATATTCATCAAGATTGAAAGTCGTGACCTGCGAGAAATCGAGTGAGCCGGCCCGGTGCAGGCGGGCGAGATGTTGATAGAGGCCGACCATGGTGTTGCCAGTGGCAAGGCCGAGGGTGAGTGAAGGCTTTTTCCTGATGGCGCCGGCGATGAATTGCGCGGCCTGCTCATTCACTTCTTCGTTGTCGCGTTTCAAGATCACCAGCATGCGGAGGCCTTTCGAGATTCTTTAACGTTCCTGGCCCAGTAAGGTTTTTGCGCAAAGGAAGTTGCCACGCTCGTCAGCCGGCCGAATTTGACGAACTGTTCCTGTGGGTTAGCGAAAACGGCGAATCACCAGATTGTGCCGGTCGGAGCGATAAAAGCCCAGCGCATACATGATGGCTTTGCCCTTCGTCGAATATATGACTTGGCGAATGCGCAACAGTGGGTCGCGGCGCGGAATAGCGAGAAGGTCGGCGATGAACGGATCGGCGGCGGTAGCGTCGACTTCTTCATCGGCGTAGCCCAGTTCGACTTCGTAATCGCGCTCGAGAATGGCGAAAAGCGATTCGCGCGCGATGGGGGCGTCGAGCAGACCGGGAAATTCCGCGGCGTCGAGATAGGAGGTTTCGAGGGCGAACGGCTCTCCAGTCGCGTGGCGGAGACGTTCGAGTTTCATGAGGTTGCTGGTGGGTGGAAGTGACAGGCGCGCGGCAGCTTCGTTTTCGTTGTTGACCACCTTGGCGAAGAGCACTTTGGCGCCGGCGGTAAGACTGCGCGCCGCCATTTGCTCGGTGTAGCTCATGAGCTTGTTGAAATGAATCTTGGGCGGAGCGACGAACGTGCCGATGCCACGGCGGCGTTCCACGAGGCCCTCGCGTTCGAGGAAAGCGAGGGCGTGGCGCGCAGTCATGAGGCTGACGCGATGCGTGCGCGCGAGGTCGCGCTCGGACGGGACACAATCGCCGGGCTGAAGCTGGCCGGAATCGATGCGCTTGCGAATGAGGCTTTGAATGCGCTGATACGCCGGCAAAGTGTTCGGGATGCGGGCAGAGAGTCGCTGCGAAGCGAGAGATTTCTTGCTATGAGGCATCGATTGCACCCGTCAGAGGGAACACGTTCGATTTTTGCAAATATGTCAAGCTCGCAAGCAGGCGCGTCCGCAGAAGGCGATTTGCAGCGAGCCCCTCGAAGCTCTTGCCGCTAGGGAGTCGCCTTGCAGGCGGTGCTATAGCTCAGTCTTCCATGGCGCTTTACAAATAGCAATAGGTTCCTGACAACGCTCTGCTGGTGCTATATAGCTACGCAGTGTTGTGTCAAGACAGGCATCCCGACAGGCGCGAGATGACCCTTTTCAAGCGAGCGAAGAGGGGACCCCTTTTTCGGTGCAAGGGGGAACCGGCGGGAGAGGTACATCATGAGACATAGCAGCAAGGCACCGAACACCCGCAGAGCGGAGCCATCCGCGGGAATGAAACGGATGAACTACGAGAAACTCGCGGAAGGGCTGGCATTTCAAATGGCGGCCTGCGTGCGGTCGGGAGACGCAGGGGAATTTTGCGCGCCGTTCGAATTGGTGATCATCGATCCGCGGGGCGCCGTATTGTTCGAGGGCCAGGTGGCGAGGACTGGAAAGTGCAGCACGACGGGCCAGCGCGGGCGGTCAGGAGAAGCCACTTCCCAGCGACGGCATTGCTGACGGACCGGTCGCTAGTGACGCGAACGTTTCAGATTGACCGCGCGAGTTGCTGAGCAAATTGCGGTTGTGATGCAGCGCGCAGAAACCTTCTACGAATTCAGGAAGCTACTGACTTCGCGATTGAAACGACCCGCGTCCTCGATGTTGGAGAGATGCGCGGCGTTGAGTTCGACGTAGCGTGCACCGGGAATGTGATCGGCGAGGAAATGGCCGTCGGCGGGAGTGGTGGCGGGATCGTGTGTGCCGGCAATGACCAGAGTGGGAGTGCGGATTCCACCGAGCCGGTCGCGAAAATCGAAATCGCGAACCGCGGCGCAATTGGCGGCGTAGCCTTCGGGGCTGGTTTGTTCGAGCACTTTCCGGATGCCTGCGATTGTGGACGGATTTTTCTGACGGAATGCGAGAGTGAACCAGCGCTCGATGGCGGCGGCAGCGACGTTCTTCATTCCTTCTTTGCGAACGGTAGCGATGCGGGCGTTCCACATCTCGAGAGTGCCAATTTTGGCGGCAGTGCTGGATAGAATCAGTTGATTCAGCCGCTGTGGGGCGTTGGCGGCAAGGCACATGCCGATCATGCCGCCCATGGAAAGTCCGCAGAAGTGGAAGCGGTCGACTTTCAAGGCATCGGCTAGCGCGAGGACATCGTTGGCGAGTTGCTCGGCTGAATACAGTCCCAGCGTGACCGAAGATTTTCCATGGCCGCGGGTGTCGTAACGCAAGACGCGGAAGGATTTCGTGAATTCGCGGATCTGCGGATCCCACATGGAAAAGTCGGTGCCAAGAGAATTCGAAAAGATGAGGGCGGGGTTGCCGGGCGCGCCTTCGAGAGCGTAGTGAATTTGCGCGTGATGCGAATCGACGAAGGGCATGGGAAGAGTGTAACGTCGCGAGTTCTGAAACGCGAGCGGGCACACAAAACACCGGGCGCGGCCCAGCGCCGCCAAAATCGACGGATAGGATTGAGTAAAACGCGCCGGCGTCGAGCTGGTTGCGTGTCTTACAGCAGCTTGACGGAAGTGACCTTCAGGGTGTCGCCCTCAACGTCACCGCTCACATCGACGCGCAAATGATCTTTTTTGTTCGAAGCTTTGAGCGCTTCGACGATTTGCTTGTTCCCCTCGGCGTCGAATTTCAGGAATTTCTTATCACTGGTGATGACGCCGAAGCCGCTGGCCTCGCACTTGAGAGCGCAGGCGCGTGGATGGCTGTCGGGATTGTCGGCGACCTTCTTGGAGCAGTTCGCGTCCACGACGGGAACGTCGTTAAAGGTCTCCGCCGCCGCAAACGTAGGCAGCGCGAACAACCCCAACACCACAAGATAACTGAGCTTTTTCATGATTTTCCTCCTGGTGAGTTTTTGGCAGCTTTTTGAAAAGCAGCCTCGTTTCATCCCGGGGAAGGGAGAGATCAGCTTTCTCGAAAACTTAGGAAGAAGCAGATTCCTCGTCGCTTCGCTCCTCGGAATGACATGACCTTGCGTTTCTCAACAAACTGTGAGGCTTGGCATCAACAGCATGTTGAAAAAGTGAAGTTCCAGACGCCGGGCTCTGCGCCTTAATCAAAAATGGCATAGCGGCGTTGCCTAACTTGGCTGTGGCGCTGTTTGCTTCTCTCCAGCACCAGACAATAAGCCTTCGCGAACCGCGCTGAGTTGAGAGAGCGCGAACGCGCCGACGGCGATTTCGACATCGCGGACTGCGAGGTCGTAGAACATGCCGGTTGTAAGCAAATTTGCGGCAATCGCGAGGAGCCATAAGCCGACGATATAGCTACCGATCTTGGTCCACCGGGTCAGTACGATCACACCGGCGATAATTTCGACCACGCCGACGACGTGCATGAAGGTAGTGTCTTTAACAGGAATCAGTTTGGTAGCGATGGGGCTGAGGTACATGGCCCAGTCGGCGAGCTTGTTGAAGTACTTGTCGACGCCGGCGATGATGGGGCCGAGTCCCAGAGCAATGCGGAGCGCCCACCAAGCGGCATTGAGACGAGGATCGAACTCTTTCATTGCGGCCCTCCAAAGAAGAGAGTGAGAAGGGTTCGTTGGGTTACAGGATCCTCAGGGCAGGGCTAGTACCGGGGAAAGACTTGGGCAACCCCCATTGTAACCCTTTGCGGGCTGTACACTCTATACTCTGGGGCAGATATGGAGATGCTGGAAAAGGCTCGCGTGGAAGGTTGGACCGATGAGGAAGTGGTCAACTGCATATTGGGCGGGGAGCTTGAACTCTACGAAATCATCATGCGGCGATACAACCAGAGACTCTGCCGCGTGGTGATGTCCATTGTGCGCGATGGCGCCGAGGCGGAGGACGTGATGCAGGAAGCGTACGTCCGCGCCTATGAGCATTTGCGCCAGTTCGAGGGACGCGCGGCTTTTTCCACGTGGCTCACGCGGATCGCGGTCCACGAAGCGCTGGCGCGGCTGCGAAAAAGGGAGCGCATTCAACAATTTGGAAGCGATCCTAATGAGGGAGAGATTTCAGTGAATCTTGGAAGCCCGGCTGTTGATCCCGAGCAGACTGTATCCAAAGCGGAGCTGAGCCGCATGCTCGAGAAAGCGGTCCTTGGCTTGCCGGAGCCGCACGGTGCTGATGTTGCGGGACGTGGAAGAAATGAGCACTTCGGAAACGGCGGCGGCGCTGAGCCTCAGCGAGGAGAACGTCAAAGTGCGGCTGCATCGCGGGCGGGCGATGGTGCGAAGGGACTTGTTTGCGCGCGTGGGAGCGATGGCGAAAGACGCGTTCCCCTTCCTGGGCGCACGGTGCGACCGCATGGTGGAACGGGTGTTTGAGCGATTGTCGGCATTGAAAAGCGCAAACCTTTCTCTCTAGCCGTCCTAGCTTGCACAAGTGTGGCGGACCAGCCGCTCTGATTCGAAACAGGGAATGAGGCTAGCGGGGCGGATGCGGGGGATCTTGAAGATCCGCTTGCGTTTTCGCTTCCTCCTCCAAGTATTTCACGGCGAGCCGCGTTTCGCGAACCATTAAGACACACCCCGCGCACAAACCGAAGACTGCAGACGCGCCCGTAAGAACTGCAAGCGCGGCGGCGGTGTCAAAGAGAACGGTCTGGCCATAGTAGGACACAATGGAGCCGCCCACGGAGACAAGAGCGGAGGCAGCGAACAAGCCGAGTCCCGCGTAGAAGAAGCGCAGCGCTTTGACGAGGAGTTGGGCGCGCACATGCAAAGGGGTCAACTGCGCCGCCCACATTTGATAGTCCGCGGTGCTCGGCTCGAAAGCAGCCAACTGCGCGGCAACAATGCGCGTGCGATCCACGACGCGCGCAAGGCGATTGCTCGTGCCGAGCGCCAAGACCGAAGAGGCGTTGGTGAGAATGGCGGGAGCGACGACCGCGGTCAGCACCGCGAAAGGATTGCTGCCAATAGAGGGGTATTGCACGCCGGGGGCTCAGACGCGTTCGAGGATGACGGCGATGCCCTGGCCGACGCCGATGCACATGGTGCAGAGGGCGTAGCGGCCGTTGGTGCGCAGGAGTTGATAGAGCGCGGTAGTGACGAGGCGCGCGCCGCTGGCACCGAGCGGGTGGCCGATGGCGATGGCGCCGCCGTTGGGATTGACGTGTGGCGCGTCGTCAGGGAGGCCGAGGTCGCGGAGGACGGCGAGCGCTTGCGAGGCGAAAGCTTCGTTGAGCTCGATGACGTCCATCTGCGAGAGCTGCAGACCAGCTTTCGCGAGGACTTTGCGCGTCGCAGGCGCTGGACCCATGCCCATGATGCGCGGAGCAACGCCGGCAGCGGCGGCGGCGACGACGCGCGCCTTGGGCGTGAGGCCGTGGCGCTTGGCCGCTGCTTCCGAAGCCGCAAGCAAGGCGCATGCGCCGTCGTTTACGCCGGAAGCGTTCCCTGCGGTAATGGTGCCATCAGGCCTCACGATAGGCTTTAGTTTGGAGAGGGCATCGAGCGTCGTGTCGGGGCGAGGATGCTCGTCTTGAGAAAAAAGCACAGGGTCGCCTTTTTTCTGCGGGATGGGGACGGGAACGATTTCCCGGCTCATGCGGCAGGAGCGGATGGCGTCCGCGGCGCGCTGCTGGCTACGGAGAGCGAAAAGGTCCTGATCCTGGCGCGAAATGTGAAATTCTTCGGCCACGATTTCGCCGGTTTCCGGCATGGAGTCGGTGCCGTACTTCGCTTTCATCAGCGGATTGACGAAGCGCCAGCCGATGGTGGTGTCTTCGAGCTTCGCCGAGCGCGAGAAGGCGCTATCGGCCTTGCCCAGGACGAAGGGGGCGCGAGACATGCTTTCGACGCCGCCTGCGATCACAAGTTCGGCTTCGCCGGATTTGATGGCGCGCGAAGCGGTGGCGACGGCGTCCATGCTGGAGCCACAGAGACGATTCACGGTAGAACCGGGAACTTCTTTGGGAAGACCGGCAAGCAAAAGGGCCATGCGGCCGACGTTGCGATTGTCCTCGCCAGCTTGGTTGGCGCAACCGTAGACAACGTCGTCGAGGGCGTTCCAATCGACTTTGGCGTTGCGTTCGACAAGAGCTTTGATGGAAATGGCGGCGAGATCGTCGGTGCGGATGGCGGCGAGCGTGCCGGCGTAGCGGCCGAAGGGGGTTCGAATGGCGTCGCAAATGTAGGCGGATTCCATGGGCGTCCTCAGCCTTGGAAGGATTCTAACGCTTCTGTGGTAATAAATCGAAGTTCGAAAATCGAAAATACGAATTAGAAATTGGTACGTGGAAAATCGAGAATCGAGGAGAGATTTCTCTCTTCGGGGCAGCAAGAACTGCTGCCCCTCCGTTCGAAATGACTCTTAGATTGATGCCAAGCTGGGGTGCAGCATGCCTGATTACCGCAGGCAGGCGGCGCCGCTACCATAAGAAGGACGGAAAATTGCGGCGCCCAGCGATGGAGACGTCTGCGCGATTAGATAAAAGGCGCTCCGCGGAAAAGGAGACGGAACCACGGAGCGCCAAGGACAAAGCTAATTTTGTCTAGACTACTTTTCGCGAATCTTTACGGGCTGAAGAAGTTTGAAGTCGAGCGGGGTTTCCGCGCTAAGAGTAATGTCACGATTGCCGGTGAAGCCAGCGCCGCCGGTACCGGCCACAGCACCGATCAGGGCGCCGATGGCCGCGCCCTTTCCGCCACCGGCAATGCCACCAATCGCCGCGCCTCCGGCCGCGCCGCCACCAACCATTGCGGCAGTGCGCTTGCCTTTGCCCTTACTGGCCATAGCGGCGGAAGAAGTTTGGACCTCATAGTCGCGGCCCGCCACGGTGATGCTGGTCAATTCCAGCGCGAGCGAAGCGCCGCCTTTGAAGCGGCCTGCGGCCTTGGCGTCTCGCACGACACCATCGGCGCGCGCGCCTTTCGGGATGGCCACTTTTCCTCCAATCTCGACGGGAGATTCGATGGTGACGGAAAACTTGTCGCCGGGATGGGCGCTTTTCGAGCTCACGGTCTGGTCGAGGACGACGGCAATTACGGTGTCTGCAGGTACGACCAGGGGTTTCGGTTCCAGCGCCCGCTTTACAGCACTCTTGGCGGATTCCGCGACGGATGGCGACGAACTCGCAGTAGAATCCGGGCCGCCCGAGGCTTGCTGGTCCGCGGCTTTTTGACCCTGGCAACCAACAATAAGCAAACTGAAAAAGAGGGAACACACAACCATCCAAGCACAACGACGAATCATCAAAAAATCCTCCCCTTGGGCTGGATCGGCCTACTACTTCCACCTTACTCCGAAAAATGCGGAAGTCAAAGCAGCGTCACGACCGGTGTGTGCATCAGGGAATCAAGCCCAACCCAAGCGGTGGAGGCCGGGATTTCTGCGAAGCTCCGGCGAGAGTCCGGCAATCTGGCGCTGTTTTCGTGCGCTCGTGAGCCAGATGTGTTCAGGGATGCTCAGGAATACGTTGACGACTTGGGGGTCGAAGCGTGTGCCGGAGAAGCGGCGAATGGTTTCGGCGCGGATTCGAAGGAAGTGGCGCGCTGATAAGGGCGGTCGGAAGTCATGGCCCCCTGGTTCTTGCACGCTGGAAGCCAGCTCCCTTACGGCGCGTCGCCAGGAGGCTCGCAAGGCATTGTAGTGTCAGAGGGTGCAGATTGCAGGATGAGCGCGAGAGGAAAGAGCGAGAGGAGCTGTGCCATCGCGGATGTGGCGTCTCGTTTCGGGCAGCATTGCGCGGTGGCCTGCGCCCGGAATTGCAAATCATTTCGAACCTTTGCAGTTGGCTTTACCATGCGCCGCTGCGCCGCGCCCTTTAGTTGTTCCTGCGATCGTACCTTTTTGTGCAAGACCAGCAGCTGTGCTCCTTCTCAGGGCCGCCGCGGTGGGTTGGAATAAGGAAAGAAAGTGAAGCAATTATCCCTTCGGTCCAGCAGGTGCATCACGAAACTGAGTGCCAAGTATCTTTTCGGAAGCTTCTTTCTCTTTCTCCCGGCTTTCGCAATCGCGCAGCATCTTGGACAAGTCACCTGTGCGCGCCAAGGCGACTACACCTATCTCTACAGTTCCATCACCACCATGGAGGTGCTGAGGACTCTCCAGTGCGGCGAGCAGCTCGAGGTGACCGGGCGCTATCAGGGCTTTTTCGCCGTGCGTACGGCCAGCGGCGAAACCGGGTACGTCGGGGAAGGGACTCTTGTCCTGCTGAAAGACAAGCCCGGTCCGAAGGCGCCCGCTTCGGCGGTTCCACCGGTTAGGCGGCCTCGCACGGCGTACGACGCGGCTGCACCGCCACCACCTCCGGCGAACCCTATCCCGGCTGGTTTCGATCTCACTTTGCCTAATAACACGCTTATCCGCTTGAAACTCAGCAAGACCATCTCTTCGGAAACAGCCCATGTCGGCGACGCCGTCGATTTGGTGGTTGCCGAGGATGTTTTGGTGGACGGTCTTTGCTTAATTTCCAGTGGAGCTTCCTCGGAAGCCGTGGTGAGCGAGGCTGAACCTAAGAAACGCATGGGCAAGGGCGGGAAACTCGGAATCAGTGTCAAGTTTGTCCATCTTGCCGACAACGAGAAGGCTGCCGCCCGGTCTTTCCAGGAAAGTGTTGGAAGCAATTCCACGACGGGGTCGATTCTTCCCCTCGCGCACGGCAAAGAAGTTGTATTCGCGCAAGGGACGGAAATCAGGGCGTACATCGACGGCGACGGGTATTTGAAGCGCGCGTCGTTTCAGCCGCCAAAGAGCGCTGCAAGCGCTGCGCCTGCTGCGCAGAATCCTTCGCAGCCGCATGAACGCTAACGCTCAAGGGGCGTGCAAACTCTGACGAACGCAGAACTGGAGACTGAAGACCAGCCCACTACGGCAAGTCCTTGCTCAGGCGCTCCAGAACATCCTGCGGCTCGGTTTTCGGCGGATTGTTCAGGTATTTCCCGAAGAAGATCAGGTAGCGCTGCCAGCGGTCCTGAATGTGGCGTGGCTCGACGAAGCCATGGTTTTCTCTGGGATAGGTTATGTACTCCACGGGAACGTGGCGCTCGTACAGCGCGCGATAGAACTCCTCGGCCTGAGGAATCGGCACGCGTGTGTCCGCCTGTCCGTGCAGGATCATGGTTGGCGTCTTCACATTGGCAATGTACTTCATGGGCGAGTGATCCCAGTATTCCTGGAAATTGTCCCAGGGCGCCTTAGAGTCGAAAAACATTGTCATGTAGCGGTGAATGTCGGTTTGCGAATACATCGAATAGAGGTCGGGCAGACCCGCGCCCGGTGAAATCGCCTTGAAGCGATTGGTTTGCGTGTCGATCCACATGGTCATATAGCCGCCGTAGGACCAGCCGAACGCTCCGAGCCGCTCCGGATCCGCCCAGCCCTTATCCACCATGGCTTGCACTCCGCTCATATCATCTTTGTAATCGCCGTCGCCCCAATCGTTCTGGTTCGCGCCGGCAAATTTTTCTCCACGACCTGTCGAACCACGGAAATTCGGCTCCAGCACCAGGTAGCCGTTGGCCGAGAGAATTTGCTCCGTGGGGTTAAACGTCAGCAGCGAGGCTCCCGTGGGGCCGCCGTGGGGGTTCAGAAGGAACGGATCCTTGCGCGAAGCTTCGAAGTCCACGGGCTTGGTCACGATGCCGTCGATTTCCATGCCGTCCTTGCTGCTCTCCCACTTCACGACCTCAGTGCTGGCCAGCGCATATTCGGCCAGCCAGGCGTTGTGATTCGTAATCGGCTGGATGGCGCTGAATTTCAGATCGCTCCGGAAGACTTCAGGGGGATGCTCGGGATCGCTCGAAGTCCCAACCGCGGTTTGACCGTTGGAGCTAATCCCGCTCAGATTGATCACGCCGGACTTTTCGGTGAGCTGGCGCACCGTGCCGGACGCAACGTCCGCGGCAAAAATTTCCATAGACTCACGCGTATTGCCGCTGAAATAGATGCTCATGCCGTCCGGTCCCCAAGCTGGTTCACCTGCATTCAGCTCGAACCCATTGGTCAGTTTTTTGTCTCTGCCGCCATCGGCGCTGGCCACAAAGAGATTCGTTTGCAAAAAGGGAGCCCCGCGACTGACGAGATAGGCAATCCATTTTCCGTCCGGGGACCACCGCGCGGTGTGCGTGAATTCGGTTGTGTCGGACACTTTGCGTTGCTTTCCAGTGCTTACGTCCAGAACCCATGCGGTTTGCAGGCTGCTATCATCGAGGCGCGGTGTCGGATTGCTGGTAAAGGTGACATGTGTGCCGTCCGGCGACCAGCGCGGATCGCTGACCGTGAAATCGCCCTTAGTGATTTGCTTCTCCTGACCGGAAGCGATGTCCCAAGTCCAGAGTTGCGCCATTTTCAAGTCGTGGTCCACGACCTCGGCGTCGTCTTTATTCTTCGCGCGTTTTTCCTTGTCCTCGCTCTCGGGTTCCGTCGCCACGAGAAGGAGCGTTTTGCCATCCGGTGAGAATTCGAACGCGCGCACGCCGGACTTGTGTTTCGTGACTTGCCAGGGCTCTCCGCCGTCTACGTACATGAACCAAACCTGCTGCTTTTTCTCTTTTTCGTCGCCGGCGTTCATCAGGAAGCCCACAATCTTGCCGCCGGGCGACCACTGCACATCGGAAACGCTTTCTTCGCCGCGCGTGTATTGCCGCGAAGAGCCAGCGGATCCCGAAGTCGATGTGAGCCATAGCTGGGTCACGGATTTCCACGGCTTGTCCTTCTCCATTTTGTTTTCCGCGACCAGATATGCGACGCGCGAGCCGTCCGGAGAAATGCGCGGAGAAAATACACGCGCGATGCGCAGTGCTTCCGTTGTGCCAAACAATTTCTTTCCTTCTTTACTGCGCGGCGCCGGGGCAGGCGCTGCTTGCTTTTCTTTGGTTTCTTGGGACTGCGCTAAGGCAGAACTCGCGAGCAACACGGCGGAAAGGCACACTGCAGGTTTGCGGATGATCATCGCTTAGACCTCAATTTCGTAGAACCTTCGGATAGGGCCGTCAAGAACACGGCGCGAAGTATACTGACACGCGAGCGGCGTTACAATCGCCGCTCGCGACTGAGTCTTTTGAATTGTTAGCGGATTTGCTTGGTTTTGCGGGACATGTAATCCATGAGCAAGTACTGGCCGAGCGTGTAAGGAGTGGTGAAGTAGGCTTTACCGCGGCACATCCGCGTGATCTTCTGCACGAAGTTCACCAGCGAATAGTCGCTCGCCAGCATAAACGTGTTGATCATGATACCTGCGCGCTTGCATTTGTTCACTTCTTCGAGCGTCTGCCCCACCACGAAAGGATCCAGGCCAAAGGCATTTTTGTAAATGCGCCCGTCTTCCAGCGTAAGCGCAGAAGGCTTTCCGTCGGTGATCATCACGATCTGCCGCATATCTTTCTTCTGTCGGAGCAAAATGCGCTGCGCCATGCGCAGGCCTTCGCGGGTGTTGGTGTAAAACGGCCCCACTTGCACGCGCGCCAGTTCACTGAGCGGCACTTCTTCGGCGGAGTCGTGAAACAAGACGAGGCTTAGCGTATCGCCGGGATATTGCGTGCGAATCAGGTGCGAGAGCGCCATGGCCACGCGCTTCGCCGGCGTAAAGCGATCTTCGCCGTAAAGAATCATGCTGTGGCTGCAATCGAGCATGACTACGGTGGCACACGAGCTCTGGTATTCGCACTGATGAACCATCAGGTCCGAATAAGTCATTTCAATGGGCACTTTTGCGCCTTCGCGCCGTACGGCGTTGAAAAGCGTTTCGCTAATGTCAAGGTTCAGTGTGTCGCCAAATTCGTACGGACGCGAAACGCCGCCGGATTCCACGCCGGTCGCAAGGTCGCGCGTGTCGTGGCGGCCAAAGCTGCTTCGCCCCAGCGATCCCAGCAAATCTTGGAGCGTTTTGAATCCCAGGAAGTCGATGGTTTTGTCGGTGATTTCAAAGCGCGCTTCGGTGCGGTCCTGCGGCTGTCCAAGTTGCCCGCGCGCCGACGTGTGCGGGGGTGGGGTAACTTGTGGGGGTTGTTGTGGATTGATGAACCCCTCATTGGCCAGGCGCTCGGTGAGCTTATCAAGCAAATCTTTGACTGCTTCGCTGTTCATGGCGTTGGGATCGTTCAACATTTCTCGCAGCTCATCGCTCATGGCGTTGTCCGGCAGGAGGTCGCCTTCTTGCAACGCGCGCAAGATGGCTTCGCGCAGCGCTTCCATCGAACGCTGAGGATCCATTTGCGAGATGCCGTAGAATTGCGACTCGAAGCCGCTTTGCAGGAAGAAATTCCCCAGCCGCTTGACCAACTCTTCCAGGTCGATGGCGTCGGCGGGTTCCCCGGTATATTTGCCGTACTTGATAAATCTCATCGTGCTTGTCGCTCAGTCGTTCTGTGAAAAAAAGTAGAGAAACCCTCGTCGCCATGCTCCTCGGATGGCGACCCTGCCCTGAGTCGTCAGTTGTACTGCCGCCGCGGCGGCCGTCCTCCGGGGAAATCGCGCTCGCGATGCTCCGCTTGCTTCGGTTTCTCGGCGTGGAAGCCGCGCTCTTCGCTGCGCCCGATGCGGCGATGCGCCCACAGGCCTTCCAGAATCATTTCGGCGGCCACCGAAGCTTCGCCCGCGTTCTTGCGATCTTGAACGCCGAGCTTGCCAATGTGGTCCATCAGCCCCTGAATCTTGGAAAGTTGCTGGCAACGTTCGACGGCTGTTGCAAAGTCCGGCAGCTTCAGTTCGCCACCCAGCTCGAACCATTGAATGACGGGCTGGAAGTTCACATCCTGGAAATGTTTGCTGAACACTCTTCCGAATGCCGTGCGAATGAGTTCCCGTGCAATGGTGTCCGCGCCTTTCAGTTCGCCTTCGTATTCTAGCTCCATTTTTCCGGTGATGGCCGGGAGCGCCGCGTAAATATCGGCGGCGCGCGCGACTGTGGATTTTTCGCCAATGCGTGCCGCGCGTTGCTCCGCGCTGCTCGCCACGCTTTCGAGCGTAGTGATGGGCAGGCGCTGGCTTACGCCGGAGCGCCGGTCCACGCGCTTGTCTTCACGTGCTTGAAACGCAATCTCTTCCACGACCTCGCGGAGATAAGATGGCACTTCCACTTTGCGAATCGCGTCGCGCGCCATCCACGCTTCCTGCGCGGTAATGCGCATGCCTTCTTCCAACGTGGACGGATAATGCGTGCGAATTTCCGCGCCGATGCGGTCTTTCAGCGGCGTGATAATTTTTCCGCGCGCGGTGTAGTCCTCGGGGTTCGCCGTAAAAACCAGAAGCACGTCCAGGGGAAGCCGCAGCGGGTAGCCCTTAATCTGAATGTCGCCTTCCTGCATGATGTTGAACAGCCCGACCTGGATTTTGCCCGCAAGATCCGGCAGCTCGTTGATGGCGAAAATGCCGCGGTTGGCACGCGGCAAGAGGCCGTAGTGAATCGTCAGTTCGTCGGAAAGGTCACGGCCACCGCGCGCTGCGCGAATAGGATCAACGTCTCCAAGAATATCTGCCATGGTGACGTCGGGCGTCGCCAGCTTTTCCACGTAACGATGCTCGCGCGGCATCCAGGCAAGAGCCGTGTCGTCGCCTTCGGTGGCGATTTTTTCGCGGCAGGCGCGGCAGATGGGCTTGAACGGATCATCGTTGATTTCGCAGCCGGCAACCACCGGCATTTCCGGATCGAGCAAATTAATCAAGCCACGCAAAATGCGGCTCTTGGCCTGCCCGCGGAGTCCGAGCAGAATGAAATTGTGCCGCGACAGCAGCGCGTTCACGATTTGAGGAACTACCGTGTCTTCATAGCCATGAACGCCGGGGAAGAGCGTCTCGCCCTTTTCCAGAGCGCGCAGCAGATTCCGGCGGATTTCGCCCTTCACGGAGCACGAAGCGCCGCGAGGATCGAAATCGGGGATGCGCCTGAGTTCGCCCAGCCTGCGTGGTTTGGGTTGCCCTGAAGTTTGCCCCGAAGATTGCGATGTGTTGGCTGTCATTGGGTCCCGTTCTGCGGTCCACTCGATGCCATTTCAAAGTGCACCACACAAAAACTAGTTTAATCCCTGTCCATTGCCTCCGGCGCGCTGGCGCATGACCTTTTTATTTTGTAGATGTGGCGCCCACTCGCGAAGATATCCGAGCAGCCGTTCCTGGCGATCTTCTTCCGAGCGCAGCTCGAGGACTTGCTGCTTCCATAAGAGGTCCATCGGCAGCGCGCTGGCAATGCGATAAGAGAGTTCTTCTACCGGCGCGCCTTCCAGATTCTTTGGGTAATCTTCGAAAAGGAGTGTGTGACAGGCTTCGTAGAGTTCGATAAGTTGCCGCTGCACCACGGGACTTCCTATGCTTCCACGATCCTCCAGGTAGTCCACATGCCCCTCCAGCAAGGGATTTTGGGTCAACAGTTCTACGACGCGAAACGGAGCGCGTCCCACAGTAACAATATCCATACGCCCGTCGGGATAGCGCTTTACGGCTTCCAGGATCTCCGCGGTGCAGCCCACGTGCGCCACACCTTTTGGCAGAGAGAGAAGCATGCCAAATTCCGATTTCTCTTCCAGGCAGGTTGTCACCATTTCTTTGTAGCGCGGCTCAAAGATGTGCAGGGGCAGAGGAGCGCCGGGCAGGAGAACGACGTTCAACGGAAAGAGTGGAATGCGTTCTGGCCGCATGATGCCCATACCAAATGATACCAGACCGCTGCAAGTTGTTCAGTTCCAGAAGCGCTTCCCGCTTGAAAGGTCCCTCATCCGACGGGTTCGAATGCCGACGGGTTCGAATGCTGGTAATGCTGCCTGGTTGGTGGAAAAATGGTTCTTGGAGGCTGTTTTCCCCGCGTCTCTGATTTATCTTCCATTTATCTTAGGGCGCCGAAAATGTGCTCTGAGAGGAATTGGGAGGAGAAGTGAATTACACGGCGCTGCTGCGCTCGGCGCTCGTTGCCCTGTTGCGAAACAAACTGCGAAGTGTGCTTACCGTCCTGGGCATTACCATCGGGATTGCGGCAGTGATCTGCGTAGTGGCGATTGGAAAAGCGGGCCAGGCGCGCGTCGAGCAGCAACTCAACAATCTTGGCGACAATTTCGTATGGATTGAGGCGGGCGGCCGCGCGGTCAACGGCAGACGCACCGGCACGCACGGCACAAAGACGCTGGTTATGAGCGATGCGGTGGCCATTAAGAATCAAGTGTCATTGATTAAGAGCGTCTCGCCGAACGTCGACGGCACGGTCCAGATCATCTACGGGAACCAGAACTGGTACACGGGATACCGCGGAGTCTCGCCGGAATACTTCGACATCAAGCGCTGGTACATCGATCAAGGTGCGGCCTTTACGCAGGACGACGTCGAGCGATCGGCTGATGTATGCGTCATCGGGCGGACCGTGCGGGATCAGCTTTTCGGTGTGGAGGACCCCATCGGGAAAGTGATGCGAGTCAAGGACATGCCCTGCAAGATCGTTGGCACGCTCCTGGCCAAAGGGCTGTCCGTTTCCGGGCAAGACCAGGATGACACGGTTCTCATGCCGTACAGCACGGCCATGAAGAAGATCAGCGGGAATTCCTGGTTGGACGATATTCTGTGCTCGGCAGTTTCGCAGGAGGCCGTGAAGCCGGCGGGACAGGAAGCGGCGGCCATACTTCGGGACCGCCATCATCTTCGGCCGGAAGAAGAAGATGATTTCAACATTCGCAATCCCGAAGACATCATCCAGGCGCAATTGGAGGCCAGCAAAACGCTCACCGCGCTGCTGATTGCCATCGCATCGATTTCGCTGATTGTCGGCGGAATCGGCATCATGAACGTGATGCTCGTTTCTGTGACCGAGCGGACACGCGAAATCGGAGTGCGCGTGGCCGTGGGCGCGACCGAAGAGGCGATTCAACTGCAATTCCTGGGAGAGTCCGTGATGCTAAGTCTCGTGGGAGGCGCCGCCGGTGTTCTCGGTGGAATTGTCGGTTCGTACCTGGTAGGCCAGACTCTGAAATGGCAGATGCAGATGTCCATTGAAGCGGTGGTGGTTGCGGCATTGTTCTCGGTCGCGGTGGGAGTGTTTTTCGGATATTACCCCGCGCAAAAGGCCTCTCACCTGGATCCCATCGAAGCGCTGCGATACGAATGAGTGCGCCGGGATGAACCGGCGTGGAGGAGCGGGTGAAAGAGCCGGTGCAGCGATGCTAGCTGAAGTTCCAGTGGGTGAAAGTCCCATCGGTGGAAGCGCTCAGACGCCACCGTAGCTATACCCGACGACGAGGAGGGACCGACTCGATCGGAAGCTCGGGAGTAAAAGCCCCTGTGGCTGGGCGAGAGCTCGGTCAGATCCGCCAAGGGGGGCGAACAACTCGACAGGCCGCAGCGAAAGCGAACCGCAGGGAAGCCGCGAAATGCCTACCCCGTCTGAAGCGGATGACGGGAGCACTTGGGAGCGCCGAGCTGGTCAATACTCGGCGTGAGGCCAATGCCATCGGGGAAGAACTGAGCAAGAGCACCCGATGGGACTCCCCGAGGTCTCAGAGGGCGGCATGTCGAGAAGGAGCGTACAGTGAAAGCACGGAACCACTCGCTGGTCGCTGAGGCGTGGCTGTGGGGACGCACAGCGTGGGCATTTCGTATTAGCCGATAAGGCGAAGTCGAAATGTGCTGGCGTACCTGGGAATCTCCCCAGCCTACTCCTGTTCAGACGCCAAACCCTTGGACTGGTGATGAAAATAAAAACCAAATGGCTGGTTCTTGCCGGGACCGTAGTTGTAATAGGAGTGATTGCTACGATTGTGTTGAGCCGCAGCGCCCAGCCACAGCACTTTACCGCCAGAGTGGAGCGCGGCGAAATCCGCGACGTGGTGGAAGCTACGGGCATGATCAACGCGGTGATCACGGTGCAAGTCGGTTCTCAGGTATCCGGGGTCATTGCGAAACTCTATGTTGATTTCAATTCCCAGGTCCACAAGGGACAGGTGGTTGCCTTGATTGACCCGGCACTGCTGCAAGGGGCGCTGCTTCAAGCCACTGCCGACTATGAAAACGCCAAAGCGAACCTAATGGCCGCCCGAGCCAATCTGGAAAAAACGAACGCGGCATTTGTGCAGGCGCAGGCCGATTACGACCGCACCCTAGGCCTGTTCAAAGACGGAATCATGAGCCAGCAGCAGCTCGACCTCGCGAAAGCCAACTATGATTCCGCGAAGGCAACGGTCGGCGGGGCGGAAGCCACCGTGTCGCAGGCCGAGGCGCAAGCGAACCAGAAGAAGGCGGCTGTCGAAGTAGCTCAAACGAATCTGAATTATACCGTGATCAAATCTCCGATTGACGGCACGGTGGTTGCGCGGAACGTGGACGTGGGGCAAACCGTGGCGGCTTCGCTACAGGCGCCAACAATTTTCACCATCGCGCAAGACCTGAAGAAGATGCAGGTCTATGCCAAAACCGACGAATCGGACGTAGGCAACATCAAAGTAGGAAAGCAGGTGACGTTCAAAGTGGACGCGTTCCCCAAAGATACGTTCCGCGGAATAGTTAGCCAGGTGCGTATGAACGCCACCACCATCCAGAACGTGGTCACCTACGACACGATCATAGGTTTCGATAATCCGGACTTGAAACTGTTTCCAGGGATGACCGCCTACGTGACCATTCCCGTGGCCACAGTGCAAGATGTCTTGAAGCTGCCGAACACAGCGCTGCGCTACAAGCCGCCCCTGTCCCAGGAGGAGATTCTCGCGCTTTACAAGCAGTATGGCATCGAAGGCGGCGAGCGAAAGTTGGGAAGCAATGAAGTTGCCGCCGCGGAAAAAGCCACGGCCGCCGGGCCAAGCGCAATTCAGCCGCGTACGCCTCGCGCCGACAACGCGGTGGTCTGGAAACTTCATCGCGACAACTCCATGGAGCCGGTGAAAGTCGCGCTGGGGATCACCGACCATGCCTACACGGAGGTAACTTCCGTCCTTCATGGGGACCTCAAGGAAGGCGACGAACTGGTAGTTCGGACGGTGTTGCCGAAGTCCTCCGCTCCTGGAGGGCCGGGAGGCCCGCGCTAAGCTCCCGCTGCTGGGGAAATTTGTACATGTCCGCACTGGAATCCATGCCGGCTATCAACCAATCCACAACAGCGCCCATGACGGCGGCGGAAACCGCAATGATTCGCGCGGAGGACATCCACAAATACTACGAACTGGGCGAGACGCGCGTGCATGCATTGCGCGGCGCAAGCGTGGAAGTGCAACGCGGTGAATTTGTGGCCGTGATGGGCGCGAGCGGCAGCGGGAAATCGACATTCATGAATATTCTTGGCTGCCTGGACCGGCCGAGTTCCGGCCGCTATTTGCTGGAGGGAGTGGACGTTTCGCAGCACGATAAGCGGGCGCTGGCGATGATCCGCAACCAGAAAATCGGGTTTGTGTTTCAAGGATTCAATCTGCTGGCGCGCACAACCGCCTTGGAAAACACGGAACTGCCGACGCTATACTCCAAGATCAGCAGCGAGGAGCGCCATCGCAGAGCCACGGAAGCTCTGGCGATGGTCGGGCTGGCTGACCGAGCGGAACATTTCCCCTCGCAAATGTCGGGAGGACAGCAGCAGCGTGTGGCGGTCGCACGGGCGTTGGTGAACCGGCCGTCAATCTTGCTGGCGGACGAGCCCACAGGAAATCTTGACAGCCGCACTTCCGTGGAAATCATGGAAGTGTTTCAAGACCTGAATGACAAGGGCTTGACCATCGTCATGGTGACGCACGAGCACGACATCGCCGAGTTTGCCAAGCGCGTCCTGGTGTTTCGCGACGGCAAGATCCGTAAAGACGAGCCGGTGCGCAGCCGCCCGCGCGCCTCGGAAGTGCTAAAAACCCTGCCGACCTTGGAAGACTAGTCAAGCCGAGTCAGGAAAGATTGTTTAAGAGCGTTTCCATCTCAGAGCGTGCGTGCTGATTGCCAGCTTGCGCAGCGGCGGCAATGCCTGCGGCGAGAACTTTTCGCGCCTCTTCGTGACGTTCTTCGTTCGCCAAAAACTGGCCATACATTTGATATCCAGGAATGTAGTCCGCGTTGCGCTCGATCAGCATGCGAAAATGCTGGTCCGCAGCGACGGAATCACCGCTGTTCATGCATTCGAGCGCTAACCCGTAACGAGAGAAGGCATCGTCGGGCTTTTTGGCCACAAACTCTTCCAGAATTTGCCGGCGGGATTTCTTTTGGGTTGGGGCTTGTTCGCTCATGGATCCGGTCATTTGTTTACTTGCGGGAACGTCCCGTATTATACGGGGACGCGCAAGGGCGGCCAAATGCAGCAGGGAGAATAAGATTTGCATGAAGAGCAAAAGGAACGAAAGGCAAGGCGGGGAAACCAAACATGAGGGCAAGCCAGTCAGCGCATCACAATCGGAGATGACAGAAATCGTCTTGCCCGCGCAGACGAATCCGCTTGGCAAACTGCTCGGCGGTCATGTGATGCACTTGGTGGACATGGCGGCGGCCATGGCGGCGCACCGGCATTCGGGGAGCTATGTCGTCACAGCTTCCGTCGATTACATCGATTTTCGCAACCCAGTGAACTTGGGAGAGATTGTCATACTGAAGTCGCAGGTCAACCGCGTTTTTCATACCTCGCTGGAAGTGGGGGTGGAAGTCTATTCGGAGAACGTGCTGACCGGCGAGAAGAAGCACACAACGTCCGCTTTCGTTACGTTCGTAGCGATTGACGAACATACGCGGCTGCCGAAGCCAGTGCCGCCGCTGATTGTGAAGACGGAGCAAGAGAAACAAAGGTTCGACGAAGCGGGCAAGCGGCGCAAAGTGCGCTTGGCGCTGCGCTACGGCAAGAAGTAAGGTCAATTAGCCGATGTCTCCGACTTCAGGCGCTCTTTCCTTGCACTTCTTCCGCGACGGCCAGGGCCTGCTCCACGCACGCGCCGATGGCTGGGCCCCGCAGGTAATTGCCAGCCAGAAAAAGGCCCGGAAACCGAGCCAACTTTTTGTTGAGGGACGCCAGGCGTTCGCCATGGCCGAGATTGTACTGCGGGAGCGCGCGCGGCCAAATTGTGACGTTGCAAAACACGGGCGCGTTCCTGATGGAGAGCAGAGGAGCAATTTCGCGATGAACGAGGCTCGAAAGCGCTTCGGGATTCAGCTTTGCGGCACCGGGATCTGTGGCGCCGCCGACGAAAGTGGTGAGAAGAGCGTGTCCCTGTGGCCCGCGGCCAGGAAAGAGCGAGGAATTCCAGACCGTGCCGAGACTGCGCAGCCCGGCAGAGCGCGGAACCAGAAACCCAAAACCTTGGAGTGAGTGGCCAACGTCCTTCTTCGCATAGCCAAGGGAAACAACAGCGACCGCGGCGTACTCGATCGGTGCTAGGAGTGATTCGAATGAAGGATCAAGTTGCGCGAGTAATTTTCCTGAAACATCGGTCGGCGTCGCGAAGATTACGGTTCTGGCTGCTACAGAATCATTGTTGCCGTTTTCAACAGAGATGTGGTACGCCCCGGCATTCTGTCGGTAAAGATTTGCGGCTCGCGTTCGTGTGAGGATTGCCGAGCCAAGCTTGTTCGCGAGCGCGCGTACCAGCGTTTCGTTGCCTTCCCGGAAGGTGTTCAGTGTCGGTCGTTCGCGCGTGCCCTTCTTCCTTTTAGCGAGCCGCAGCATGCCGCGAACGATGCTGCCAGCCGCCTCTTCTGCTTCATGCAAGGCGGGAAAGGCACTGCGAATGCTGAGCCTTTCCGGATCGCCGGCGTACACGCCGGAGACAAAAGGGCCGACCAGCCGATCAAGAAGTTGGTCGGAAAATTTTCTTCGAACAAAAGCTGCCACGGATTCATCCGCCTCGGGCGGAACACTCTTGCCAACGATGTCGCGCACCAGCGCCCACTTTGTGGAGCCGTTAATCAGCGAGGTCGTGAAAAACGCCGGCGGGCTCAGCGGCACGCGTTGCAATTTGCCGTCAACCAGAACATAGCGCGGAGCTCTGGAAGGAGCTTCGAGAAGCTCATCCGCAATGCCAAGCTCCGCGCAGAGGCTGCGCAACTGCGCCGTGCCAGCGAAACTTTGTGGACCAAGCTCCAGCAAGTAGCCATCGCGTCTGACCGTGTTGATGACACCGCCGGGTCGTGGCGAAGCCTCGACAAGCAAAACATCACGGCCCGCCTTTCGCAGTGCATAAGCACAGACCAGGCCGGAAATACCACCGCCAATCACCAGCGCGTGGGCTTGACCGATCACGGAGAGGTGCGCATCCTTGCGAGCTCAGAGCGTCTTGGAAAAGAGCGGCTTGGCAGCGAGTTGCTGCTTTTCGAGATATGGATCGAAAACCATCGCCAGGTTGCGGATAAAAATGCGGCCAAGCCAGGTGGCGCGGATTTCGCCGTTTTCTTGGAGCACAAGCCCGTCTTCGCGGAACGGCTCGAAGCGCCGCAGCTCTTCCGCAAAGTATTCATCGAAATCCACGCCAAACTCGCGCGAAATTTCGTCTTTGACCACTACGGTGTGGCAAAGCAACCGGCTGATGACCGCGCGGCGCAGGCGGTCTTCTTCCGAAAGGTGATAGCCGCGCATGGTGGCGAGGCCGCGTTCTCCCACCGCTTTTTGCCACGATGGAATGTCGCGATAATTCTGCGCGTATGCGGATTGAATGCCGCTGATGGCGGTGATCCCCATGCCGTAGAGATCGGCGCCGGCTTTGGTCGTGTAGCCCTGAAAATTGCGGTGCAGCGTACGCTTTTGCTGCGAGACGGCGAGTTCGTCGCCGGGCTTGGCGAAATGGTCCATGCCGATGTACAGGTAGCCGGCCTCGACGAATTTGAGCAGGCCGGTGCGGAAAATTCCGAACTTCACCAGGCCTTCGGGAAGATGCGCGATGAACGAGCCCTGCTGTTTCTTCAGCCAGGGAACGTGCGCGTAACTGAACAGCGCAATGCGGTCCGGGCTGAGGCCGATGATCTGGTCGACCGTGTGCGCGAAGCTCTCCGGTGTTTGGTACGGCAAGCCGTAAATCAAATCCACGTTGATGCTGTCGAAGCCCAGCCGCCGCGCGCTAAAAAGTAAATCGCGCGTCGTTTCGTAGGGCTGCAAGCGATGAACTGCTTTTTGTACTTCGGGATGAAAATCCTGGATGCCCATGCTCAGGCGATTGAAACCCAGCTTGCGCAGCGTTTCGAGGTGTGCGCCCGAAGTGACGCGGGGATCAACTTCGATGCCGATTTCACTGTCTGGTGCGAAATGAAAATGCTCGCGCGCGAATTCGAACAGGTCCTCAATCTGCTCCGGGGAAAGATACGTCGGCGTGCCGCCGCCCCAGTGGAATTGCACGACAGGTCGATCTTTCGAAATGCTGCGGCTGATGCGTTCCGTCTCGCGTTTCAGCACGTCAAGGTAAGGCGGTGCGACGCTCTTGTTTTTCTCGATCACGACGTTGCAGGCGCAAAACAAGCACAGGCTCTCGCAGAAGGGGATGTGCATGTACAGCGAAACGGGCGTCTTCGCGCTTTCTGCTTCGTCGAAAACGTTTTCTAGATCCCTTGGGCCGAAAGCGTCATTCCAGACAGGCGCCGTCGGATAGCTGGTGTAGCGCGGGCCCGGGCGATTGTATTTCGCGAGAAATTCTTCGCCGACGCGAAGCTCGTCGCGCATTTGCTGGAGTGTGGGATAGGCGAGCGTCATCGAGTTGGTCCCTTACCGTGAGTGTGCCGCAGGCCGAAGGTCTTGCAGCAAAGCTTGTTGGCCGGTTTCCACAAAAAGCTGCGCATTTTTAACGGGGGTATTCGGCAGTATGCCATGACCAAGATTGAGAATGTGCCCGCGCCCGGCGAGAGCGTTGACCGTATCCAAGGTTACGTTACGGATTCGTTCGTGGGGACCAAGCAACACGGCAGGATCCACATTTCCTTGCAAAGCGATTTTCGGGCCGACCGCCGCACGAACCTCCCCGAGCTCCACGCGCCAATCCACGCTTAGCACATTTGCTCCGGAACGCGCCGCAGCCGGGAGAAGATGCTGCGATGCTTTCGTATAATAGATCACGGGAACAGACCCAGAAATCTCCGAGATAACTTCTTGCACCGCCGGGAGTGCCGATTCCTGGTAATCCTGTAAATTCAGCTCGCCGCACCAGGTGTCAAACAACTGCACGGCCGCGGCTCCCGCGGCGAACTGCGCTTTGAGGTAAGGAATCGTCGCTTGGGCAATGCGATGCAACAATTCCCGGAAAGTTCTCGGTTCCTCGTACAGAAACTGCTTAACAGTGGCGAATCCTTCTTTCGTCCGCCCTTCCACCATGTAGCAGGCAAGTGTCCAGGGAGCGCCGGCAAAGCCTAGAACGGGAACTTCGGCGCCGACGGACTTCACGATGCGACGTATCGCTTCGGGCAAAAAACCGGTTTCCACTTCGGGGTCGAAAGCTCGCAACCTTTCAACGTCCGCTTTGCTGCGCACGGGATTTGGCAGATGCGGGCCGGCATCGCCGAGCTCCAGCGGCAGGCCCATGGCTTCGGCGGGAATCAGGATATCGGAGAAGACAATCACCGCATCGACGCCCAGGCGGCGGAAAGGTTGCAGCGAGACCTCGACGGCCAGCTCCGGCGTCTTGCAAAGCTCCAGGAATCCTTGCTTTGCGCGGATTTCCCGATATTCGGGGAGGTAACGGCCCGCCTGCCGCATCATCCAGACAGGCACCCGTGGAACTGCCTCCCCACGGCAGGCGCGCAGGAATAAGTCCTTTCGATTGATCGACGTAGTTGGGGCCATGTCCAGTTCGCTGGCAGCAGAATACCCAATCTTAACAGGTCTTGCCGGGCCAAGCACGGTGATATGCGTCACGCGGTGCAGGTCAGGACTCGTCTACGTTATACTCGAAGTGTTGATCGAGTTCGACGGCCGGTGCACGGGGGGGTGTTTTTTGCGTCGGCCACACACATGGGTCACCCCCACAGGTTGAAAGAGTGCACTACGCGCTGTTCATTTCGACGGTGGTTGCTTACGCGCTAAGTCTTTCGCTGTATGTGATTTTTTTGAATACCGGAAAGGCCCTCACGGGGCGGCTGGGAACGCTGCTCTTGGTCACGGGCCTGGTAACGCACTATTTCGTTTTGCTGGACCGGTCGCGTGGAGCACACACCGTCCCCTATCATGATTTGTACGGAGCCATGTCCCTGTTTGGCTGGCTGCTGGCGCTGACCTATCTGGGACTCGAACTCTACCACCGGCAGCGCTCGGTTGGCGCGCTGGTTCTGCCGTTCATTCTTATTTTTTTCGTGGCCGAGCATCTTGCGCCCGCCGATAAGCTTGCTCCGCCCGACGCGCATGGCCCGCTCTTTGCACTCCACGTGACGCTGAACATCCTGGCGTACGCGGCATTTGCACTGGCTTTTGTATTGAGCCTGATCTTTCTCGTCGAAGAGCGCTTCCTGCGCAACCACAAGCTGGGCGACGTTGTTTGGCGCTTGCCTCCCTTGGAGGTGCTCGAGCGCATGAGCCGTTCCAGCGTGCTCGTGGGGTTGGTCTCCATCACCATTGGGACTTCGTTCGGTTTCCTGTGGGTGTATCGCCTGAGCGATAAGTACTCGTTTTACGATCCGAAGTACGCGATCACGCTCCTCGTGCTGATTTTGTATGCCGTGTACTTCCGGCTGGCGCACACGACGGCGTGGCGCGGCGCGCGTGCCTCGAGGCTTTGTGTCTTCAATTTTCTGATTGTTTTTCTGAGTTTTACCGTCGTGAACTTGTATCTTTCGGCAAACCACCGATTTTTTTAGGAGCGTTCAAGGCATCAGCATGGAGATCGTTCTCGTCGGATTGAACCACCGCACCGCGCCCGTGGAGGTGCGCGAACGGGTGTCGTTTACCGCCGAGCAGGCCCGGCGCGCTTCCGAAGAGCTTCGCTCCAAGGGCATTCTCGAGGAAACGCTGGTGCTTTCCACCTGCAATCGCAGCGAAGTGTACGGCGTGCCGCCGGAAACTTCGCACGAGTGCGCGCCGGGACTCTCCAATTTCCTGAGTGAATTCCATTCTGTCCGCATGGACGTCTTAGGAGTCTCGCTGTATCACCACTATGACCGCGAAGCCGTGCGGCATCTCTTTCGCGTTGCCGCGGGACTCGATTCCATGATGCTCGGCGAAGCCGAAATTCTCGGCCAGGTGCGCGAGGCTTATCGCGTCGCGCACGAGCAGGGCGCTACGGGGCCGGTGCTGAACCGTTTGTTCCAGGGTGCGCTTGAAGTCGGCAAACGAGTCCGCGCGGAAACGGAACTGGGCACGCGGCCGATGTCCGTAGCTTCCGCCGGAGTCAAGCTGGCAGAGCGAATTTTCGGAAAGCTGGACGAGCACGCTGCACTGGTGCTGGGAGCAGGAACCATCAGTGAGCAGGTGATTGCGCAATTGCGCGATCGTGGGATCGCGCGCCTTTTTGTGATGAATCGTTCGAAGGACCGCGCCGACGGCTTGGCAAAGCAATACGGCGGGGAAGTGATTCCCTGGGGCGATTGGGAGAAAGCGTTGCCGGTTCCCGATGTCATCGTATCCTCGGTGTCTTCCGAAGAACCTGTTTTGCGGCGTGAAATGCTCGTCAAAGCCATGGAAAAGCGCGGCAATCGCGCGTTGTTCCTGATGGATCTTGGTTTGCCACGGAATATCGGTGGAAATGTCGGAAACCTCTACAACGTTTACGTCTACAACATGGACGACCTTACGGAAATCGTGGCGCAAAACCGCCAGGCCCGCGAAAACGAGATTCCCAAAGCCGCTAGCATTGTGGAAGAGCATGTCGGAAAGTTTCTTTCCTGGCAGGCCAGCGTTGAGTTGGTTGGCCTGGTCAACGAGTTGCGCACGAGAATACGCGAGGAGCGTGCTCAATTCATCCGCGCGCGCGTGGAATCCATCAAACACCTGACGGAAGCAGACCGCGCGCACGTAGAAAAATTAATGGATGAGATGCTCGAAAACTTGCTGCTGGAGCCGGCGCAGCGTTTGCGGAGCGAAAAAGATTTGCGCCGAAAAGTGCAGAACGTTGAGGCCTTGCGCGACCTGTTCCTGTCAAATCGGGTGAAATCTTGAGGACTTTACGCATCGGCACCCGCGGGAGCTTGCTGGCCAGATGGCAAGCGGAGTCCATTCGCAAGCGCCTGTTTGCCGCCACCGGTGTCGAGCCGGAAATTGTGATCATCAAGACGTCCGGCGACAAAATGCTGCACGCGCCCGTGGCGCAAATCGGCAGCAAGGGAATTTTCATCAAAGAACTGGAAGAGGCGTTGACCGGGGAGACCATCGACCTGGCCGTGCACAGCGTGAAGGACATTCCTACGGACGTTCCCTCGCGCCTGATGTTTCCTGCGGTCTGCAAGCGCGATGATGTGCGCGATTGCCTCGTTGGCTCGACGCTTGCGAATCTCCGGCAAGGTGCGCGCGTGGGCACGAGCAGTTTGCGGCGTCAAGCGCAGTTGCGGCATCTTCGTCGCGACCTGGATTTGCGCGACTTGCGCGGCAACGTCGACACGCGTTTGCGCAAGGTGGAAAGCGGAGAGTACGAAGCGGTCGCCGTTTCGAAAGCGGGGTTGGATCGCCTGGGCTTCAGCCAGCGCATTTCCGAAGTCCTCTCTCCGGAAGTGTGCATGCCCGCGGTAGGTCAGGGCGCGATCGCCGTGGAATGCCGTCTTCATGACCGGGAAGCCGAGGATTTGCTGACGCCGCTGGACGATCCTGAAACTCGCGCGGCGGTGATTGCCGAACGCGCGCTCCTTGGAGCATTGCACGGCGGATGCCAGGTGCCGATGGGTGCGTGGGCCCGGGTCGAGCGCGGCGAACTGGTCATGGATGCCTGCGTGTGTTCTGTGGATGGCGCGCAATGTGTGAAACAACGCGCGGCTGCTCCGCCGGAGCAAGCGGCGCAGTTGGGCGAGCACATGGCGCGCTTGCTTATCGAAGCAGGCGCGCAGTCCATCCTGGAAGAAGTGGGGCGGCAGCGTGCCTGAACATTTTTCAAGTTCGCTGGCGGGGAAGCGCATCGTGATTACGCGCGCGGCGGCGCAGAGCGAAGCGCTCGCCCGAGAGCTTTCTGCACGCGGTGCCATTCCTGTCCTTCTCCCTCTAATTTCGTTCGCGGAGCCCGACGACTTCGCGCCACTGGACCGTGCAATTGCGAAGTTGCAGCGGTTTGACTGGCTGATTCTTACAAGCGCGCAAGCCGTCCGTGCCGTAATGCAAAGAGCCGCAGATTTGCGGCAGCCGCTGGTCCGAACGGACAGCCAGTTGCGAGTGGCGTGCGTTGGCCCGGTCACCGCGGAGGCGGTGCGAAGAGCGAATCTGTCCGTGGAGTATGTTGCAGCAACGCACAACGGTGTGGCTTTGGCGAACGAATTGGGGAGCAGGCTTCAGGGAAAGAAAGTGTTGCTGCCGCGCAGCGATCGCGCAAACCCGGATTTGCCTGTGGCGCTCAAGCGATTTGGCGCACAGGTCACGGAAGTGATTGCTTACCGCACACTGCGGTCTGCGGAAACGAACTTAGATGAGCTGAAGCAGATCGTTGGAGACCGGGCAGATGCGATCTTGTTTTTCAGCCCGTCCGCGGTACAACATTTCGGGGAGCTTGTTGGCGCCGAGAAATTCCGTACCATGCAAGACACGATGGCGATTACAGCGGTCGGACCGGTCACCGCCAACGCCTTGGGCGACGCGGGCGTAAATCGCGCCGTCGTTGCTCGCGATACGACGTCGGCTTCCGTGGTGCAGGTGCTGGAAAAGCATTTTGCCGCAGCAAAGGCCGCACCGGCAGGAGCAAAACGAGCATGAGTTTTCCCACGCATCGTCCTCGGCGCCTGCGGCGCACCGAAGCGCTGCGCAGCATGGTTCGCGAAACGCGTCTGACCACCGCGGGCTTGATCTATCCCATGTTTGTGTGCCCCGGCAAAAACGTCCGCCAGGAAGTCGGCTCCATGCCGAACATTTTTCAGCAATCCGCCGACCAAATCGTGGAAGAGTGCAGGGAAGTGGAATCGCTCGGGATTCCGGCCGTGATTCTCTTTGGCCTGCCGGAAACCAAAGATCCGCGCGGAGCGAGTTCGCTTAGTTCGCAAGGCGTGGTGCAGCGTGCCATCGAGGGCATTCGAAGGGCCAATCTGAAGTTGCTGGTCATCACCGACGTGTGCCTCTGCGAATACACCGATCACGGCCACTGCGGCGTCATCGAGCACGGAGAAGTGGTGAACGATCCAACGCTGGAAATCTTGGCGCAGCAGGCGCTTTCGCACGCGCGCACCGGTGCGGACATCGTCGCTCCTTCGGACATGATGGACGGGCGCGTTGGCGCGATCCGCGAAATGCTCGACGAGCACAAGTTCGAAAACGTGGCCATTCTTTCCTATGCCGCGAAGTACTGCTCCGGATTTTATGGGCCTTTCCGCGAGGCCGCGCAGTCCGCGCCGCAATTCGGCGACCGACGCAGCTACCAGATGGATCCCGCCAATGCGCGCGAGGCGCTAAAGGAAGTGCGGCTAGACCTCGAAGAGGGCGCGGACATGGTGATGGTCAAGCCGGCACTGCCGTACCTCGACGTGATTTGGCGCGTGCGCGAAGCCTTTGACGTCCCCGTGGGCGCGTACAACGTGAGCGGCGAGTACGCTATGGTGAAAGCCGCCGCGCAAAATGGCTGGCTCGATGAAAAGCGGGTGGTCCTCGAAATTCTGACGGGCATTCAACGCGCTGGCGCCGACCACGTCCTGACGTATCATGCCAAAGACGTGGCGCGCTGGCTGAAGGCATGTTAATCGGATCGGTATGATAAGACTGCAGAGAACGCCGCTAGTCCAAATTAGGCTAGCGATAGTCTAGATTAGAATAGATGAGCCACGCACAAACGGTACGGAAGAGCGAGCGGCCGCGCTCTCGGGAAATCTTCGAGCGCGCAGAAAAAATTCTTGTCGGCGGCGTGAACAGCCCGGTGCGGGCGTTCCGCTCCGTTGGCGGAGAGCCCCTGGTGATTGACCACGCCAGTGGCCAGTACCTCTACGACGCCGACGGCAACGAGCTCCTCGATTACCTTTGCTCGTGGGGCGCGATCATTTTGGGGCACGCCAACCCCGCAATCGCCGCCGCCATTGCCGACCAGGCTTGCCGCGGAACGAGTTTTGGCGTAACCACGGAACTGGAGCTGGAACTCGCCACGCTCATCACGCAAGCCATCCCATTTCTGGAAAAGATTCGTTTTGTTTCCAGCGGCACGGAAGCCACGATGAGCGCCGTGCGCCTGGCGCGCGGGGTTACGAAGCGCGACTTCATCGTGAAATTCGAAGGCTGTTACCACGGGCACGCGGACAGTTTTCTTTCGCAAGCAGGTTCTGGGCTGGCGACACTCGGAATTGCGGAATGCCCCGGAGTGCCGCAGGCGCTGGCTGGCTTGACGCTGAACGTGGCTTACAACGATCTGCACGCTGTCGAAAAGGTTTTTGCAGTCCACAAAGACAAAATTGCGGCCATCATTGTCGAGCCCATCGCGGCAAACATGGGCGTCGTGCCGCCGGAGACGGGATTCTTGAAGGGCTTGCAGGAAATTGCACACCGCAACGGCGCACTGCTGATCGTCGACGAAGTCATCACCGGCTTCCGTTTGCAAAATGGCTCCGCACAGGACCTTCTTGGCATCGAAGGAGATTTAACCACGCTCGGCAAAATTATCGGCGGCGGCGTTCCCGTGGCTGCTTATGGCGGGCGCGCGGAGTTGATGAATCAAGTTGCGCCGCTGGGACCGGTCTATCAGGCGGGAACGTTGGCAGGAAACCCGCTGGCGATGTGCGCCGGAATTGCGGCGCTGCGGCAGTTGGCGAAACCAGGGCTTTACGAAGAGATGACGCAACTGGGGAAACATTTGGCTTCTGGATGGCGCGCAGAATTGGCGGAGGCCGGAATCCCCGCGCAGGTCAATGCCATCGGCTCGCTCGCGACTATTTTTTTCACGCCAGGGCCGGTGAAAAACTATGCCGACGCGAAGCGCTCCGACACCAAGCGCTACGCGCGGTTTTTCCGCGAAATGCTGGCGCGCGGAATCTTTCTGGCCCCTTCGCAGTTCGAAGCGGCGTTTCTTTCTGCCGCCCACACGCCTGCAGATATGGACAGGACTCTAGCCGCAGCCCGCGAAGCTTTGCAAACCATGGCCGCGGAACCCGCTGCCTGATTCTGATTCCCACGACAGGGGGGCGAACTCGAATGTCCGAAGGTATGGAACTTCCGGAAGCGCATCACGAACACGAAGACCATCCGCTGGTCCTGCCGGTATCCATCACGATGTCCATCATGGCGGTGCTGGTCGCCGGGGCGACCTTGCTCAATCGAGCGCTACGACAGCGACAAGGAAGACATCAGTGAGAAAGCAAAAGAACTCTGAAAGGAACGCGACCTCCTAAGCCGGCGCGCGGATCGCTACGACGGCGGCGAAGCCTTTCTCGAAATCGGTCTCGTCATCTGTTCGATTACTTTGCTCACCAAGCTCAGGGGCTTTTGGTTCGCGGGTATGCTCCTGGGAGCGGCCGGTATTGTCCTGGCGGCCACCGGCCTCCTGCTTCGTTGATTCAAGAATCAGGCGCGGGCGGGCGGCTGCGAGCCACGCAGCAGCGCGATTTCGTGCGCCAGGCTTTCCAGCCTGCCGAGCAGTTCCTGGTGGCGCACTTCTTCGGTGGGCGGTTTCTTCCCGAGAAAGGTCAGCGTTCCTCCCGGTTCGAGGATGCATTGTTCGACTTCAGAGAGGGAACTGAAGCCTTGCTTGTGCGCCGCGGCCTGAAGCTGCGGCATGGTGATGAGCTCTTTCCTCAAATGCTGCGTTCGAACTTTCCCATTTTCGATCAACACATCGGCCCTTCCTTCCACCATTTGGTCGAGCTTGCGATGATCGTAGAGAAAACGCACGACCAGATAGTTGGTTGCCAGCAGGGAAGTGGCGCCGATGATTCCCCCAAGGACGGTGTTGTCGTCGCCGATGATGGCATTCTGGACGGTGTTGGACAGCGTCAACAAGACGACCAGGTCGAAGGGATTGAGTTGGACCAGTTCGCGCTTGCCCGACAGCCGCAGGCTGATGACCAGAAATGCGTAAATCACAATGGGGCGCAAAATTTTTTCCAGCAGAGGAATCCCTAGTACGAACATATCTTTCCAAATGTCATGCATGGCGCATTCGCCTCCTTGGAATGGTCAGCGACCAATATCGCATAAACCCAAGGTTGGAAAGGAAGCGCGAAAGCTAAAAAGGCCGACTCTTGCTTCGAAAGGAAGAGGCCTCGAACCCGGCTCTGGTACTTGCGTCCCATTCATTGATTGGTGACAGAACGCATTCCAGGCCTCGCAGTCGCGCGGGAATCCCGTATCATAAAATGAGCTAGAGTCCCGTGCTGGCAATGGTGGAACAGAAAACGGAAAGCACTCGGAGGATGGAGCGCACTCTCTTGCCCGCAGTGTCATTGCGTGCGGGCTGTTTTCGCAAGCGTCAAGCCCATGTCACCGCCCCGCATTCCCGAGCCCGGCACGACATTCAGCCCGGAGCAACTTTCGAAGCTGCTGGATTCTGCGAAGGAATTCTTTCTATTACTGAACCCGAGCGGAAAAGTTCAATTTGCAAGCCCAGGCATCACCTGCCTCCTCGGTCTTCCGCCCAAAGAGCTTATCGGGAACTCTATGCTGTCGCTGTTGCACCCCGAGGATTCCGGAGAAATCGTGGATGGGCTGGCCGAGTTGGCCGTAAGCGGCCGGGAAACGTCGGAACGCCGTTGCCGGCTTCACGGGAGCGATGGCAGCTGCCGCTGGTTCGACGCAATGATTCGCGACTGGAGCAGCAAGGCTGGAACCGACACACTGCTGATTCATTTCCGGGACGTTACCGACCTTCACCGGATGGAAGCCGAGCGCCAGGTCAACTCCGAAATTGTGCACGCGTTGAATGAAACCGCGAACTTGGATCAATTGCTCGCGGGCATCCATCAAGCGTTGAAGAAGGTTCTTTCCGCGGACAACTGTTTTGTGGCGCTCCACGACGCAAACACGAATACTTTCAGCTTTCCTTTCTTCGTTGACCAGGTGGACATTGTGCCTCCTCCGCCGCAGATGGTCGGGCACAGCTGCACGGCGTACATTTTCCGCAAGGGCGTGCCGATGCTGATTCCGCAAAGTGAATTCGACCGTCTGGCCGCGGAAGGAGAAGTCGAGCTGGTTGGCGCGCCTTCGCCGTCGTGGCTCGGGGTTCCGCTCAAAACCCCAAAAGAGACTATTGGAGTGCTGGTCGTTCAGCACTACGAGAACGAAAAAGCGTACGACCAGCGCGATCTGGAGTTTCTAAGTGCAGTCGGTGGCCACATTGCCTTGGCCATCGAGCGGCGCCGCTCAGAAGAGGATTTGCGCAAGAAAGAAGAGATGTTCCGGCTGCTCTTCAGCCACAATCCGCTTCCCACGTGGGTCATCGACCGGGAAACTCTCCGGTTCCTGGAAGTGAATGAAGCCGCGGTTCGCGTGTACGGCTATTCGCCCGGAGAGTTCAAACGCATGACCATTCTTGATTTTCGAACCGACGAAGAAAAGATCAAGATACTGAACTACCTCAAAGCAAACAGCGGCGACGGGCTCTATCGCGGCCATTGGAGGCACCGCAAAAAAGACGGAAAGATCATCGAGGTGGAAACCACGGTTCATGAATTGGAATATTCAGGCAAGAGAGTCCGCCTCATCGTCGCGCAGGACGTCAGCGAACGGCACCTCCTCGAACAGAAGCTCCGGCAATCCCAGAAAATGGAGGCAGTGGGCCGGCTGGCAGGCGGCGTGGCGCACGATTTCAACAATCTTTTGATGGTCATCAAAGGGCACACCGAACTTCTCCGGAATGTACTGCCGCCGGCCGAGGAATATTCGAGAAAGATTGAACAGATCGAGCGAGCCGCGGACCGCGCTTCCGGCTTGACGCGTCAGCTTTTGGCTTTCAGCCGCTTGCAAATGCTGCAGCCCAAGGTCATAAACCTAAACGATGTCGTGGGAGACATGGGACGCCTGCTGCCGCGGCTGATCGGCGAAGACATCGAGTTGATCATTCGAGCTTCGGAGGGTCTAGGAGCCGTTCGCGCGGACTCCAGCCAGATGGAACAGATCGTCATGAATTTGGTGGTCAACGCGCGCGACGCCATGCCGGACGGCGGCAAGCTGATTATCGAGACGTCCAACGTGGAGCTGGACAGCGTTTACAGCGACAAGCATCCCGTTGTGCGGCCGGGGCGCTATGTGCTCCTGTGCGTCTCAGACACCGGCACAGGAATGAGCTTGGAAACGCAGGCGCACATTTTTGAGCCGTTCTTTACGACCAAGGCGCAAGGCAAAGGCACGGGCCTGGGCCTGGCAACCGTCTACGGCGTGGTCAAGCAAAGCGGCGGGTTCATTTGGGTTTACAGCGAATTGGGTCGAGGCACGACGTTTAAGATTTATTTTCCGCGAATCGACCAGCCCGTGGATCGGTTAATTCCCACTGCTCCAACTTTTGAAGTGCCGCGCGGAACGCAAACCATTTTGCTTACCGAAGACGAGCGAGACGTTCGCGAAGTGGCGCGCGAATTTCTGGAATCCGGGGGTTACACGGTGATTGAGGCGCGCGATGGCCTGGAAGCCCTTGGAATCGTGGAGAAATACGAAGGCACCGTCGATTTGCTGATTACCGATATGGTGATGCCGCGGATGACCGGCCAGGAGCTGGCCGCGCGATTGAAGGAACGCCGTCCGAACCTGCGCATGCTGTATATGTCCGGGTACAGCGAGAGAGCTGCGGCAGAAACCCTGCGGGCCGAGCCCAGGGTGCGCCTACTGGCAAAGCCCTTTAGCCGCGGGGTACTTTTGCGCACAGTTCACGAACTGTTGAAGAATAACTAGAGTTTGATCGCAAGAACTACCCTGCCTACGGATTCTTAAAAACCAAAACGGCCAAGTGGGGAAGGCGCTAGTGAATGCGCGGGTGCCGCTTGTGCCAATCCGTGTGCAGTTGGAAGGTCCGCGCGGCCTGGATTGCCGCGATATCGTCTCCCGCTCCGGCCATGAATTGAATCCCTATCGGGAGATTTTTCTCGGTGAAACCACAGGGAACCGACAGCGCCGGCAATCCGCAAAGGTTGCCGATGGCGCCCTGGGGATCCGGGAACGAGAGGCCGGTTTCCAGATTGAGCGTGAGCGGCGTAGCGGGAACCGGTTGTGACGGCGCGACAAGCACGTCGAAGTTTTCAAAGATGGCGTCCATTTTCTTTTGCAGAATTTCGCGAACTTTGAGAGCTTGCCCGTAGTCGGCAGCGAAATATTGCTCGTTCAAATAGCCGGAGATCTGCCCGAGCGGATCCGCCAGTTCACTGATTTTTCCCGAGCGAATGAGCTGGCGGAAAGAAGCGGCCGACTCCACCTGCACGATAAGAGAGGCGGCTTCCTCCCACGGACCGACAGGCAAGGAAACGTCCTTCATGCCGCTGAAGATTTTGTTCAGGGCCGCCTTAGCCGCAGCCACTGGTTTTGCCACCGGCGGTTCCAACGATTTCCAGGCATTGTGAAGCCAGGCGACGCGCAGCTTGCGCAATCCGACGGAAGGTGAGTACGTGAAGGCAGCTTTATCGATGGCAATGGTGCCGCGGTCTTTTGGGTCGTGCCCGGCAATTGCGGCAAAAATCCGCGCGCAGTCTTCGGCGGTGCGAGCCATGGGGCCGATTTTGTCCATGGACGGAGCGAGCGCCATCGCGCCGTAGCGGCTAACGCGGCCGTAAGTGGGCCGCAGTCCGCTGATGCCACAGAACGCTGACGGGCAAATAATGGAGCCCCAGGTTTCGGTGCCGATGGCAAAAGCCGCGAGCCCCGCGGCGACAACGGCACCCGAGCCGGAGGAAGAGCCGCACGTCCAGCAGGTGGGATCCCAGGGATTCTTGGCCTCGCCTTGCAAAGAGGCGGAAGCGAAGCGGTAGCCAGAGCCGCCGGCAAGTTCGATCATCGCGGCCTTGCCGATCATTACCGCGCCGACGTTTTTCAGATGATCGATCACTGTGGCGTTGTACTCGAACACTTGATTGGCGTACGGTTTTGCGCCCCAGCTTGTGGGGATGCCCTTGACGGCGAGAAGGTCTTTTGCGGCGTAGGGAATGCCATGCAGCGGCCCGCGATAATGGCCACGCTGGATGTCCTTCTCCGCAGCTTTGGCTTGCTCAAGGGCAATTTCGGGAGTCAAAGTCGCATAGGCGTTGAAGCGCGGTCCAAGTTTTTGGCTGCGGTCGAGATAAAGCTGCGTTAATTGAACGGGAGAAAGCTTTTTCGACTCGATGCGTTTCGCGAGTTCGGTGACTGAAAGATAGAAAAGCTCTTCGCCGGGCATAGGGGCGGCTCCTCAGGATTTCTTTGGCGTGCCGGCGGGCTTCGCGGTGGCGGGCATCGCTGGTTTTTTTTCGCGTTCCATCAAAGGTTTCAGATAAAGAGCAAGCCCGTCGCTGTTATCTGTGGGATAGGCGCGCAGCCGGTCGAGCCCTGCTTGGCCTTCGGCGGCTAGCCGGCGCAAGTCTGCTTTTTGGGCATCGTTGAGCCGCGAACCGTATTGCGCGAAGACCGCCTGAAGGCGCGACTCCATTTCGGTTTGGCTTTCCGGCGAGAGCTTTGGGCCACTGGGCGTGGGCGTTTGCGAGGGAGGTGCTGTCGTTTCGGATGAGGCTTCGCCGAGAAGGTCGGCAGGCGAAAGGGAAGCGGCGGCAGAAACAAAAGCGGCACGCCGGGCAAATTCACGTCGCGAAATCGCAGAGCCATTCTTCGAGGCCATCGAGGATTCCCCTAGACCCAAGATTGCTTGCCAACCGTAAAAAGTGAGGCTACAGAATGAACGTTCGAGCGTCAACCCAAGCGCGTAGGCAGTTTTCCAACCAACAACCATGTTTCCGGTTGGAATTGAGGAGAATTGAGAACGTGCCGGCCCGTGCCAACGACGCCAAGTCAAACCAACTTTGAGAGACAAACAGGCGCAAGAACTACGGCGAAGCTATTCGTGACGCAAGGCGACCATGGGATCGACGCGAGCGGCGCGCAGCGCCGGTAGATATCCGGCAATCGCGGCTACCGTGGTCAAAAGCAAAACCGCGAACGCAATTGTCAACGGATCGTATGGCTCGACGCCGAACAATTGTGACCGCACAAATCTGGCGGCGCCTAGCGCGAGCGGAACTCCAACCGCTGTGCCCGCGCCGACCAGCAGCAAAGTCTCCTTCAGTACCATCCAGAGTACCTGGTGCGTTTTTGCGCCAAGCGCCATGCGAATCCCGATCTCATTCGTTCGCCGCGCCACGGCATAGGAAATCAGCCCGTACAGCCCGAGGGCCGCCAGCAGCACGGCTGCGCCGCCGAAGAAGCCTATGATCTCCGCCATCATCTCCTCGTTACCGGCGTTCGCGCTGACTCTTTCCTGGGCCGTTGTCACTCTCGTAATTGGCAAACCGGGAGCGATTTCGCGGAGCGCCTGGCGCACTTCCTGCGCAATCTGGGAGGGATCGCCTGCGGCGCGGACCACGAGGTCTTGCGCGTAGTCGTCGCGCGACGAGTGTGTCCCCTGATCGCCGGCCTTCTGCGTCATGGGCAGGAAAAACATGGGGGGGATCTCCGAGCGCACATTCATGTGCAGCGTGTCTTGCACAACACCGACGATCTGGATCGAGTTTTTCGTCGCTTCGTTCCAGCCGATTCGCTGCCCGACGGGATTCTCATTCGGGAAGTATTTTCGCGCGAACGTTTGGTTTACGACGGCGACCACGGTCGCCCCAGCGACATCTTGTGGTCCAATCTCGCGTCCCAGCACCGCCGGAATGCCCATCGCATCGAAATAACCGGCGCTGACGCGGTTCCACGCCGAATAGGCCTGCTGGTTTTGTTCGGGTGAGTAATGTGCGATGGCCACCGAGCCGCTCCAGTTGTCCCCTCGTAACGGAGTGTACAGAGCTACAGCCGAGTCGCGCACGCCGGGGAGCGCGTTCAGATGATCGCGGATTCGCTGGTAGAGCGATTCGAGTTGGTCCGGCCGGTAACCCGCAAGCTCCGTTGCGATGCGCAGCATCAGTACATGTTCGCGATCAAAGCCGACATCCTGTCCTACGAGTCTGGCGACGGTCCTGACGAATAGCCCGGCACCGACGATGAGAACCAGCGATAAGGTTAGTTGCACAGCAATCAGCGCGCGGCCGAAGACTAAGCGGCTTCCGCTTGCGCCGGCCGTCGCGGCGGCGCTTGCTTTCAACGTGGCGTTGACATCCATTCGCGATGCCCGCAGCGCAGGGGCTATCCGAACAAGGCCGCGGTAACGATGGAGAGCGCGACGAGAAAAGTCAGCGTCGGAACGTCCGGAGAGACTTTTGCAACGACTGTCTCTGCGCCGCGGTAGAGCATGGCCAGCACAGCCTGGCTTCCCCACATCGCGGTTGCCAAAGCCGCGGCGCCGCCGAGCACGCCCAGCAGCAGGGATTCCGTCAGCATTTGTCGAACCAGCCTGGTGCGACCGGCACCCACGGCAAGTCGGATCGACACATCGCGCTCGCGGGCGGTCGCCCGTGCCAGCAGGATCGAAGCGAGATTGGCGCAGGCGACGCCGAGCACCAGTACAACCACAATTCGCAGGATGAGCAGCATTTCCGTCAAGTAGGAGCGTACCGGCGGCAGGCCTCGCGCTCCAGACATGGCCTCGATTGCCGCGCGAGCGGCCGCTTCCTTCCATTTGGCAGGTCCGGTAGCGATTTCCGGATCGGACATCAAGAACTGGCGGAGTTCAGTCGTCAGAGTGGCGCCAGCCTGTTGCAGCGTCACGCCCGGCTGCAGGCGCGCCATGAGCTGCAACCAACGTGAGTCGGTTTCCTCCATCAAGGACGGCGGAAACATGGCCACGGCGTTTAGCGTGGAGATGGGGAACCACATTTCCGGAGGATCGGCTTGAAATGTCTCGCCAAAGAAGGAGGGCGGCATCACGCCGATTACGGTGAAGGTCGTGCCGTTGACTTCGAGTGTGCTTCCGATTGCTGTGGGATCGCGCCCAAACTCCTTCGACCAGTAACCGTCGCTGATTACGACGACAGGCGAAGCGTCAGGACGGTCGTCCCGTGGCGCCAAGACGCGGCCAGTCGCTGCGGAAACGTTGAGCACGGAAAAATAGTTTCCGGATACGAGTTTGCCGCGGGCGGTTTCGGCGCTGCTGTCCGCTGCGGCCGTCCTGCGGATTCGCACGAGCTTGGTCTCCGCCGAGAACGCCGCGACGCCCGTAAACAGGTTTGCATTGCCATAGATTCGTCCGCAGGGGACTATCGCCTTTAGGTGACAGGGGAATGCGTGGGGAATGCGGCCTTCTTTTGCATATTCGTGCGTCTTCGCTTTTTGTTTGCCTTAGGCCTATGCTCTTTGTATACTCCTGCTTATGCGCGCCGCCTACAAATACCGCCTGTACCCCAACCAAGCCCAGGTTCGGTTTCTCGAGAACCAGCTCCACGAGGCTTGC
>WNES01000101.1_pt1 | contig 44302 bp, 42 predicted proteins | sample 5399931 | NCBI WGS metagenome assembly WNES01 (sample SAMN13153332, study PRJNA577476) | soil metagenome | isolation source: 20 cm grassland meadow soil 2 days after 3rd rain plot 5 | place: USA:California | collected 2015-11-11
CGGTTGCCGCCCAGGTTGTGGTAGAGGATGCTCGCTTCGGCGCGCTCCGGGTGGAGATGGCCGCTGAAGGCGTCCTCCAACGCGACATAGTAGCCGCCCCGCCCCCGGGTGTTGCTGGTGTACACGCCCACATTGGTGACGAACAGATCGAGCAGGCCGTCTCCGTCATAGTCGAAAAACACGGCGCCCGAGGAGTGGCCGCTGTATTCCACGCCCGCCTGCGCGGTGATGTCGCGAAACGTCCCATGCCCTAGGTTCTCGAACAGCCGATTCCCATGACGGACCGTGGTGACGAACAGATCGGGATCGCCGTCGTTGTCGATGTCGGCGAACGCGCACCCGACCGCGACCTCGTCGGGCATGGCCAGCCCGGCGCGGGTGGTGACGTCCTCGAAGCGACCATTGCCCAGGTTCTTCCACAGCTCGCTGGTACCGAGCTGGGTCACGAAATAGAGATCGGGGAGACCGTCGCCGTCGACGTCCGCGGCGCACAGTCCGCTGCCGTGGTCGTAGTGCGCGAGCTTGTAGCTCTTGCCGGCGTCGTCGACGATCCGATTCTCGAACGTGATGCCGCTCGCTTGTCGCTGATCCGTGAAGCGGAAGTCGTGCAGCACCGACGAACGGGCCGCCAACTCGGCTTCCTGGCGAGCTCGCTCGGCCAGCCACCCCGGCGTTCGGGACGAGCGACACGAAGACAGGAGGAGCGCGAGTGCGACGAGGAGTGCGGCGCGGGTGGGTGAGTACGTCCCCGGGACGAGCGTGAGCACGCCTTGGCTCCTAGTAGCGGCGGTCGGACTCGAACCGACGACCCGCGGATTATGATTCCGCTGCTCTAACCAGCTGAGCTACGCCGCCGTAAGTGCAGCAGAACAACCTAGCGTAGCACGCGCGGCGGCGGCAGTGCCGGCGCGTCCCCGCACAGACTGAGCTTGTTCCACACAAGTGCCCAAAGCACTTGAGCTTAGGCGGGCGCGTGATGCGCCACACAGCCCCCCAGGCCAGAGTGCGCGAACTTCGTCGTGCCGGGTGGTCCTAAGGGAAATACCCACCACCTGACTGTTCGCTGAGGGCGCAGCGCCCCTCCTCAGCCCTACTGAGCTAGGAGAGACACTGTGAACCGAGTATTCGTGGTCCTTCTCGCCTTGGTCGCCGCGCCGCTGGTCACGGGCGTGGCCCAGGATCGACCCACGCGCCACATCAAGCCAAAGAGCGGCGCAAACCGCGCTTCCGGGTCGCTCGACAATCCGGGTCTGGGTCACGACACGGCGCACTGCGCGATGCGTGCGGACCTGCACCCGGGCGAACCCATCAACAAGTGTCCTGATCCCGTACCGGACCCGGGGACGCTGCCGCCGCCTCCTCCGCCTCCGACCACGACAGGGGCGTGCGGGAGCGCACCCGCTGGTGGTGGAACCATGTCTATCGACGGCCAGGTTTACCAAGACTTCGCGCCATGGAGTGGCCTCCAGGGCTGGTGCGTCCAGCTCAGCGGCCCGGTGTCGGGCTCGGTAGCGACTGACGCCTCAGGGAACTATGTCTTCGCCGGCCTCCCGGCCGGTACCTACACGGTCTGCGAAGTCCTGCAGACCAGCTGGCGCGAGTCCTTCCCTGCCAGCGGGCCTGCGTGCCCGGGTGGGTTCGGGTACACTTACACCTTCAGCGCAGACCCCGTTTACAGCGGGAGCAGCGCGGACTTCGTCGACTTCGCCAACGTGACTCCGTAAAGGAAGGGCAGCCAAAGCATATACGGCCGGCGTCGAATCGACGCCGGCCGTTGTGTTTTCGCCGCACACGTTGCGTCGAAGCCACACTAGCGCTGCGAGCCGTCGGGAAATCTCCCTACACGCCGGTACACCATCCACGCCGACGTGGTGCGACGCTTGCGTACCCTCAAACGCTATGAAGACACTGCGTCTTGCGTTACTCGCCGCTGTGGCTGTGGGCTGCCATTTCGACAAACTATTCCAACCATCCGGCGGCGTGCGCGCATCACGCGCAGGAGCTCGGGCAAGGCAGCTCAGGTTCACGACTCAACCAGACAGCACTATGAAGGACAGCATGATCCGGCCGCCGGTGCAGGTCACGGTATTCGATTCGGCCGGGAACGTGGTGGCGAGCTTTACGGGGAGCGTGAAGGTCGCCATTGGCAACAACGGAGGCGTGCTGGGGGATGGGCGGCTGACCGGCACCACGGACGTCGCCGCGGTGAACGGGATCGCGACTTTCGCTAACTTACGCATCGACCAGATCGGCACGGGGTATACACTCACCGCGACGGCGTCCCTGCTCGCGGCGGACACGAGCGACGCGTTCGACATCACGGCGACTCCGCCTCCGGCGCCCGGGACGGTCACCAAGCTGAAGTTCGCGTTCGAGCCGACCAACACAGCGCCCGGTGCCATGATTTCGCCGCCCGTGCAAGTCGCGGCGTTGGATGACCAGAACAATATCGTGACTACCTTCGGCGGCAACATCACGATCGCGATCGGGCATAACGGCGGGTTGCTCCAACCGGGCAACCTGCGCGGTACATTGCTCCAGCCCGCGGTGAACGGGGTCGCCACCTTCCCTGACTTGAGCATCGACCAGGCCGGGACCGACTACTACACGCTTGTGGGGACTTACTCGAACCTGCGCGTGGAGAGCAACTCGTTCACGGTGCTGCTGCCCTAATGCGCTGTCCCCGCTGTTTTCTCGCCGACATCCCCGAGGGCGCGCGGGCCTGCGTGTTGTGCGGCTACGCGCCTGACGCGGCGGCGACCGATGCGGGCGCTCAGCCCACGCCCCCCGCCCGCCCCGGGCGCGGCCGCCGCACCACACCGGTCGGTGGATCCACGCCGACGGACCCGCGGGGCTCGCCGGCCCCGACGGCCGTGGCCGAGGAGGCCGACTTCGCGCCGACCGAGCTCGACGCGCGGCGCGAGCTGTCGGCCGAGCTTCGCATCGAGGCGTTGTTGCGGGGCTCGCCGGAGCCGATCGTGTATCTCGCCTGGGACGGCGATCGCCCCGTGACGCTCAAGGTCGTCGCGCGCCAGCAGCTGGGAGCGGGGGCGGCGGCGGATCGGTTCGCGCGGGCGGCCGAGGCGGCCATGCAGCTCGAGCACTCGCACATCGTCCCGCCGTCCCGCTTCGGCTGCACCGACCATTTTCTGTGGTACGCCACCAAACGGGTGGATGGCCGCTCGCTCGAGAGCATGCTCGAGACCGTAGGCGCACTCGAGCTCGCGACCTGCGTTCGCATCCTGGAGCAGGTCGCGAGTGCGCTCGATCACGCGCACCGCCGCGGGCTGGCGCACGGCGGTTTACGCTCCGACTGCGTCATCGTCGGCGCGAACGAGTGGGTGCAGGTCAGCGACTTCCTGGTCGGAGGGGTGTTGCAGGTCCCGCCCGACGAAACGCGCGCGAGCGAGCCCGGGCCCCGCGCCGATCAGTACGCGCTGGCGGCGCTCGCGTACGAGTGTCTGACCGGAACGCCGCTGCGCGACGCGCCCCCGCTCTCGAGGCTCCTGGACGGCCGTGGCGACATTCCGCTGCACGTCTCGCAGGCGCTGCGCCGGGCGTTGAGCAGCCGGCCCGCCGAGCGGTTTCCGACGGTGCTCGACTTCGTCACCGCCCTGGGCGGCCCCATGGCTGCCGCGCCGGCCGCTGCGCCCGCGGCGTCATGGTTCGAACCGACGCCGCAGCAGCGGGGAGCGGGTCCGCGCTCGCCGGTCGTGATCGTCGCCGACGACGACGAGCAAGACGACGAGATGGAGCGGCCGCCGCCTCCGCCGAGACGTCACACCGGGCGCTTCATCGTCGCCGCGGGCCTGATCATCGTCCTGGGCGGCGCGGTGTGGCTCGGCACGTCGTCCGCGCCGGCCTCGCAAACGAGCGTTTACGACGCCAGCATTCCTCCAGCGGAGTCGCTGCCCTCGCCCGCACCCGAGCACCGCGGCGTCGACACCATGGCCATCGCCCAGCGCGAGCCTGCGGCGACGCCGCCGGCCCAGCGCGCCGTCGAGCCACCACCGCCCGAGCCCCAGCGTGAGACGGCGCGCCGCCCGGAGCCCGCGCCGATCAAACGAACACCAGTGGTCCGGCGCACCACCCCGGCGGTCTCCTCGGCGCCGCCGCGCGTCGCGCGGCCAGCGCCACCACCCTCGGAGCCGGCCCTGCTGTCCGTCAACTCGATTCCGTGGGGGAGCGTGTACATCGACGGCCAACCGGTGGGCAACACACCGCAAATCGATCTCCCGGTGCCACGCGGATCGCACCGCCTGCGGGTCGAGCGCGACGGGTTCCGTCCCTATGAGCGCTTGATCGAGCTGGCCACGGGCCAGCGGCTGCGGATCACGGACATCACGCTGGTGGAGCGCTGACGGTGTCGCGTGCGCTGACGGCCCTCGCGCTCCTCGTCGCCGCGACCGTACGGCTGCCGGCGCAGTCGGCCAATGATCTGCTGCAGCAGGGCGTCCGCGCCTATCAAAAGCTCGAGTACGATGCCGCCGTGGCGCTGTTGCGCGAGAGCTTGCTGCGCCGGGAGCCCAGCGCGCTTCCCGACTCGCAACGGGCGCGGGCCCTGTCGTATCTCGCCGCCACCGAGCTGTTCCAGCAGCAGCGCGATTCCGCGGCCGCGGCCTTCCGGGCGCTGGTGCGGCTCGATCCGCGCTACCGGCCGGACGAGCTGATTTTTCCGCCGCAGGTCACCAACCTGTACGATGAAGTCCGTCGCTCGACCAAGGTGCTGACCGTGCAGGTCCCGCCCGTCACCGAGCTGCACGCGCGGATCGAGTGGTTCACCGCCCGCCTGGTCACGACCTCGGTGCAGTCGGTGACGGCGACGCTGGCGCGCGACGACGGGACACCGGTACGCACGCTGTACGACGGACCGGTCGCCGACAGCCTCGCGGTGAAATGGGACGGTCTCACGGCGGCCGGAAGCCTGCCGGACGACGGCCGTTACGTGCTGCATGTGGCCCCGCACCCGGCCCTCGATGACGGGCCGCGTCCGCTCCAGGTCACGCTCGACATCACGCAGGTCCCGCCCGACACGCTTCCCTGGCCGGCGCCGCCGACCTCCCCCACCCTGCTGCCGGAGCGGACGTCGGCGTCGCCGGCACTGGGCTCGCTGGCGACGGGAGCCGTCGCCGCCGGCGCCGTGGTCGCCCTCCCCTCGCTGTTCGGCCGCAGCGGCGAGGCCACCGGGGCCCGGTTCGCCGTGGCCGCCACCGTCAGCATCGCGGGGCTGGTGGGATTCTTCGCCCACCAACCCCGGCCGATCGAGGCCAACATTCGCGCCAACGCCCCGGCGCGCACGGAGTGGCAGCGGCGCGTCGACGCCGTGAAAACCGAGAACGCCAAGCGCCGCGGGTCGGCGCGCCTGTTGATTCGGGCCGGCCCCGTGACGGTCGCCGAGCGGGCTCCGTGAGGACGCTCGCCGCGACGTGCGCGCTCATACTGGCGGCGGCGGCGGCGCCCGCACAGCGCCGCCCCAGCATTGGCCTGCGGGCGGATGCGTTCATGATGTGGGTGCACAGCGACACGGGCGCCAGCCGCGCGTCGCTGCGCGGTCCCGGGTTCGGCGGTGAGGGGCGCATCGCCGTCAACGGGCTGCTGTTCGGCCTGGGGCTGCTGGAAGGCCAGCTCAAGCCCGCAGGCGCCTCCGGCGCGGGAGGGGCGGCCCCGCAGCTCGATCTCGTGCAGGCAACCGTGTTCGTGGGCGGCCGCGTGCTGCCCTGGCTCGAGATGACCGCGGGGCCCGTGGTGCGAGCGTACGTGACGGATTCGACCACCGAGCGCTGGGTGTTCTGGCAGGCGCGGGCGCGCGTCGACGCCCCGATCGTGGTGGGTCAGCTTGGCACCTATCTCGAGGTGTGGCGCGCCCTCGCCTCGCAGGTGAACCTGCCCACCGGGGCCGGCAGGATCCAGGGCGGTGAGGCGGGCGTCCTGTTTCAGCCGCCGCAGCAGCGTGTCTGGCTGCGCCTCTCCTACCGCATGGACGACGCGCTGCTCGGCGGACCCGGCGGCAATGAAACGATGGAAGCGATCACCCTCTCAGGCGGGATCGCCATCCCGTAGAAGGGTGTCAGCGCGGCGGCGTCTCGCCGCTCCCGCCCTCGAGTCGCGGCACCAGGCGATACAACAGCTCTCCCTTACGGATCATGCCGAACTGCTCTCGCGCCGCACGCTCCTGAGCGGCGGGGTCCTGCTCGAGGCCGCGGGCCAGACGCTGCAGCGAGTCGAGCTCCAGCTCGAGGTCGCGCACGGTGCGGTGCTCCTCGGCCCGCTGGCGACGCAGCGTGAGCCAGTCGAGCGTGCTGTACTCTCCGGCCTGGAAGGCGAGTCCGGCCAGTACCACTCCGGCGGCGATGCCGATCATGCGGGTCCGGGTCACAGGCCGTACAGGTGGCGGCCGGGATAGTAGGCCGCGTCCCCCAGGTCTTCGGCGATGCGCAGCAATTGGTTGTACTTGGCGACGCGGTCCGAGCGCGAGGCGCTGCCCGTCTTGATCTGACCCACACCGGTCGCGACGGCGAGATCGGCGATGAACGTGTCTTCCGTCTCGCCGGAGCGGTGCGAGATCACGGCGCCGTACCCGTTGGAGCGCGCGTGCTCGATGCACTGCAGCGTCTCGGTGAGCGTTCCGATCTGGTTCAGCTTGATGAGGATGGCATTCGCGACCCCTTCCTCGATGCCGCGATCGAGCCGCTCGACGTTGGTGCAGAACAGGTCGTCGCCCACGAGCTGTACCCGCGCCGAGAGCGCCTCCGTGAGCTTCGCCCACCCCGTCCAGTCGTCCTCCGCCAGGCCGTCTTCGATCGACACGATCGGGTACCGATCGATCCAGCCCTTGTAGAGCGCGATCATGTCGTCCGCCGACTTCGACCCCGCCCCGCTCTTCTTGAACACGTAGGCGCCGTCCTGATACAGCTCGGATGCCGCCGGATCGAGCGCGATGGCCACGTCCTTCCCGGGCTCGAAGCCCGCGCCCTCGATGCCGGCGATCACCGCCTCGAGCGCGGCCTCGTCGCTCGGGAGATTGGGCGCGAAGCCGCCTTCGTCTCCGACAGCGGTGGAGAGATTGCGCTTGGCGAGCACCTTCTTGAGTCCGTGGAACACCTCGACGCCGGTGCGCAGGCCGTCGGCGAACGACTCCGCGCCGATCGGCACGATCATGAACTCCTGGAAGTCGACGTTGTTGGCGGCGTGCGCCCCGCCGTTGAGGATGTTCATCATCGGCACGGGAAGCACGTTGCGCACCGGCCCGCCGAGATAGCGGTACAACGTGAGCCCGGCGTCCTGGGCCGCCGCCCGCGCCACGGCCATCGAGACGGACAGGACGGCGTTGGCACCGAGGTGGCTCTTGTTGGGCGTGCCGTCGAGATCGAGCATCGCGTAATCGACCACGATCTGATCCTCGGCCGACATGCCCTCGAGGCGGGGCGCGATGACCTCGTTGACGTTCTTCACCGCCTCGAGCACGCCCTTCCCGCCGAAGCGCTTCTGATCGCCGTCGCGCAGCTCGACCGCCTCGTGCTCCCCCGTCGAAGCCCCGCTCGGCACCGCGGCCCGGCCGGCCGCGCCGCTCGACAGCGTGACGTCCGCCTCGATGGTCGGGTTGCCCCGGCTGTCGAGGATCTCGCGCGCGTGCACCGAAATGATCGTGCTCATGATGGCCCGTACCCTAGCGGTCGGAGCCGTCCGCGTCAACGCGCGCCTTGAGCCGAACCACCGCCGCGCGCACGCGGTCGCGCAGCTCCTGGCGTCGCTCGAGCGTCAGCTCGGCCGTGGAGATCGGTTCGCCGATCTCGATGCGGATCGGGCGGGGCCGCAGGAAAAACCGTCCCTTGGGCATGATGGTGAACGTGTCGTGCACGTAGACAGGCACGATGGGGACCCGCGCCGCGATCGCCAGCCCGAACGGCGCGTTCTTGAATGGCAGCAGCTCGCCGCTGCGGCTGCGCGTGCCCTCCGGGAACACCACGGCCGAGATGCCGCTGCCGATCACCGCTGCCGCCCGCTGGTACGCCTCGACCGCGCGGGCTGGGTGCGCCCGGTCGATCATGATGTGCCCGGCGGTGATCATAGCGCGGCCCAACAATGGAATGCGCGCCAGCTCCTGCTTCGCCACGAACCGCACCGAGCCCGGCAGAGTGGCCGCGAGCGCCCAGATGTCGAACATCGACGAGTGGTTCGACGCGTACACGACGGGACCGGCGGGCACGCGCTCGAGCCCCACCACCCGCACCGGCGTGCCCGCCGCGCGCAGCAGGTCGCGCGACCAGTCGTTCGTGCCCCAGTCGTATACTCCACCGGGCCGGCGTTTCACGCCCACGAGCGCCGCCACGATCACCCCGCTGGCATGCAGCGCGCTCGAGAAGAAAAGGACCAGGGCGAACCAGGCGGTGCGGATCATCGGGCGGGAAAATGATCGAAGCCGGCGACCGACGTTATCGGTGTTCCGTTGTCCGTGATCCGTACGCCACTGCCCCGCGTGCAGGCGCCGATGCGCGTGAGGTGCAGGCCGGTGGCACGACGAAACGCGCGTGCCGCGCGCTCATCAAAGCGTCGCGGCAAGGCCACCAGCAGCTCGTACTCCTCGCCGCTCTGCGCGGCCGCGCGCGCCGTCGCCCCCGGCCAGCGGGGGATTCGCTCCAGCGTGATCTCGACCCGTAGGCCGGATGCCGCGGCGAGGTGGCCTGCGTCCGCGGCGAGTCCGTCCGAGACGTCGATCATGGCGTGCGCGCCGCGCCGCGCGAGCCAGAGCCCTGCGGCGATGCGCGGCTCGGGGTGGACGAAGCGGCGTCGCATTGGGGAAGCGAGCCGCCGGCCGGCGCGGAAGGCGGCGAGCGCGAGCCCCGCGCCCCCGAGCCGCCCCGTCACCCACAGCCCGTCACCCGCATGCGCGCCGCTGCGCCGCACTGGTCGTCGGGCGACGCCGAGCACGCAGACATCGACGAGATAGCGTGAGGAGCGGACCAGATCTCCCCCGAGGACCCTCGCTCCGACGCTCCGGGTGGCGGCGCCTACGCCCGACATGATTTCGGTCGCAGGATCTCGCCGGCCCTTCCCCCTTCCCCGGCCGTTTCCGGGCAGTCCCACCGAGACCAGCACGCCGAGCGGCGTGGCCCCCTCCGCGGCGAGATCGGACAGTGCCGCCGCCGTCGCGCGCCATCCGATCTCGCGGAACGAGAGCCAACCGGTGCGGAAATGCACACCTTCGAGGGAGAGATCGATGCTGAGGGCGAGGGTGCGCGACCCGATGCGGATCAGCGCGCAGTCATCGCCCAACCCGCGCCCGGCGGCGCCGAGACTCGCGAAGATGGCGCGCAGGCGGTCGAACTCTCCGCCCGGTCCCAGGCGGAGCGCTCCCTCCCGACGGATCACGCCGTCTCCGGCGGCTCCAGCACCGCCAGGATGGGGGGGCCCCCCACGGACGGTTGCGGGCTCGCCCAGGCGCGCCAGATCTCGGGGAGCGCGGCGAGCACGTCGGCGGGCCGCAGGCTCCTGGCGGTCCACTGGCGGGCGCCGTGCTCCGCGGCGCGGCCCAGCGCGTGGGCGCCGAGCGCGGCCGCTTCGGGCCCCGCGCTGCCGCGCGCCAGAAAGGCGCCGATGAAGCCCGCGAGTAAGTCGCCCGAGCCGCCCGTGGCAAGCCCGGGGTTGCCGCTCGCCACTACGTGCGCCGGCCCGCGCAGGTCGGCGATCACGGTCGGCACGCCTTTCAACACCACCGTCCCCTTCACGCGCTGCGCGGCTTTGGCCGCCGCCGCCCAGCGGTCGTTGGCGGCCTCATCGGCCAGCTGATCGCCGAACTGCGCCCGGAACTCCCCCAGGTGCGGTGTCAGGACCAGCGGTCGCTCCGGGGGAGGGCCGTGGAACAGTGCGAGGGCGTCCGCGTCCAGCACGGTCGGAACCGGGCGGCGACCCAGCACCGCCTGCAGGAACGGCGTCCGCGGCGGCTCGCGCCCCAGGCCGGGCCCGACCACGACGGCGTCGGCCCATTCCAGCGCGTCCGCGGCGTCGGCCTCGAGACTCGGTCCGAGGGCGGACTCGACGGTCAAGACGTCGGGCAGGCTGGCGCGCGCCGCCGCGATCGTTTCCGCCCCGGCGACGAGCTTCACCAGTCCCGCGCCAGCGGCGAGGGCGGCGCGGGCCGTGTGGAGCGCGGCGCCCGTCATCCCGTTCGAGCCACCGACCACGGTGACCCGGCCGCGGTCGCCCTTGTGCATCGTGGGCGCGAGCCTGGGGAGCCGCGCGCCGGCCCAGAGATCAGTGACGAGCACCGGCCACGCGGGATCGGGCGGCGGGAAGCCGATGTCCACGATGATCAGCTTGCCGCACCACTCCCGGGCCACGAGATGCCCCCGGCGGGCGCCGCCGAACGTGACCGACAGGGCGGCGCGCACGGGACCGTGCGCTTCCCCGCTCGAGAGGTCGAGCCCCGTCGGCCCGTCGACGGCAACGATGGGCGCCCCGTACGCCACCAGCCGCTGCGCCAGGGCGAGCACCTCGCCGCGGGCCGGCCCGGTGGCGCCGGTGCCGAGCAGGGCATCGAGCGCGACGGCCGCGGCGGGCCACGGCTCCTCGCGCCCGATCTCGCGCACGCCGTCCACGCGCGCCAGGGCGCGGTTGTCGATCGCGTCGTCGGTCTTGGGGTCGAGCGCGGCCACCCACACCGGCACGCCGCCGGCGTGCAGCGCCCGCGCCGCCACCCAGCCGTCGCCGCCGTTGTTGCCGGCGCCGGCGACGACGAGCGCACCGCGTCCCAGCACGGCGGGATACTCGCGCAGCAGCACGTGGGCGACGGCGCGTCCGGCGGCCTCCATCAGGACGCGCGAAGGAATGCGGTACTGAGTCCGGGCGGCCGAATCCCACCCGGCGGCTTCGGTCGCGGACAGCACGGGGATCGGGTTCACGGGATCACCACCCCTCCGTAGCCCACCACGGCCTCCTCATCCCCCGTCACCATGCCGGAGTGGCTGTAATGCACCACCTCGGCCACCCGGGCCCCGAGCGCCCGCGCCGCGACGAGCACGGTGGCGGCGGGCGCACGGCCGCACATCGAGATTGCGTCGTGGCGGCAGCGAGCGAGCAGCTCCGCGCCGTCGAGGGCGGCGACCGCATCGAGCGCCCGCCGGTCCTTGCGCTCCGAGACCGCGGCGGGCTCATAGTGATTCAGGTCGCTCGACGCGAGCAGCAGCACGGGCTGCGGCCAGCGTCCCACGAGGCCTGCCAGCGCCTCACCCAGCTCGCGGCAGCCTTCCCACGCGTCCCACGCGAGCACCAGCGGCACGATCCGCACGTCGGCGCGCCGCAGCTGGAGGAACGGCAGCTCCACCTCCACGGCGTGCTCGCCGGTGTGGGCCGCGTGGTCCGCGCCCACGAGCGGCGACGCGGCGACGAGCGCGCGGGCGAACTCTTCGTCGACGCCCACGTCGCCCAGCGGCGTGCGAAACGCCCCGGCCTCCCACAGCGACGCCCCGCCGCGGGCCCGGCACACGCCCGTGTGATTGGGCGCGAGGATCACGACGAGCGGCGGGATCTCGAGGCGTGCGAACACGTGCGCCGCCGTGAGCCCCGAGTAGAGATAACCCGCGTGCGGCGCGACGGCCGCGCGCGCCGGCGCGGGCCGCGCGCCGGGCACCGCTTCGAGCAGCTCCCGCACGGTGCGCTCGAGCTGCGTCGGCACTCCCGGGTAGAAGCGCCCGCTCACGGCGGGCGCGCGCACGGCGTCCAAGCTTACTTGAAGCTCTGGCCGATCGCCCGACCGAAGGAGATCTCTCCGTTATCGATGCGTATGTTGAACCCGCAGTCCGGGTTAGTGCAGACCCAGGCCTTGTACGTAATCGGCGCCCCGTCGCGACCGTAGTCCGACAACGGGATCAGGAGACCTTGCTGACACTTCCGGCAGGCGGGCCATTCTTTCACGTCCTCCATGCGGCACCCCCCTTCGCCCGATCCGACCCCCGCTACCCCCCTTCCACCCCGGGCCAGCGGTAGCCGGTGCGGAACACCTCGGCGAAATCGTACACCCGCTCGAAGTCCTCGGGCTTGTCGCTCGGCTGGCGGGCCAGCAGGCCGACATCGATCAGCGTGAAGACGATGCGGCCCAGGTCGTCGGTGCTGGTGATACCCCAGTGCGCGAGGACGGTCGGCGCGAGCAAGCCGAATTGGTCGAGCGCGAAGTCGCGGCATGCCCAGGCGAGCTCGGCCCCGGAGAGGTGGCGCCGCGCGGGGAGCTTCCCCTGCGCGTACTCGAGCGCCGCCAGCACGAACAGGTAGCCGCGCTCGGGGTAGCGCCCCTCCTGCTGCCCGATGCGGGCGAACGCCTCCTCCAGCGTGGCGAAGTCGCTCACGGCCGGGCCTCGGTGGGCCCCGAGGGCCGGGCCCGCACGGCCACGGGCCGGGTGGGGCGCGGCTCGAGCAGGGCCAGGTCGAGCACCTCGTCGATCGTCTCCACCGGCTTGATCTCGAGCAGCTGTTTCACCTCGTCGGGGACGTCGACGATGTCGCTCTGGTTGCGCGCCGGCACGAGCACCTTCTTCACGCCGGCGCGGGCGGCGGCCGTGAGCTTCTCCTTGAGTCCGCCGATGGGCAGCACGCGACCGCGCAGCGTCAGCTCGCCGGTCATCGCCACGTCGTGGCGCGCCGGGCGGCGGCACAAAAGCGACGCCAGCGCGGTCGCGATGGCGATCCCGGCCGACGGACCATCCTTCGGCACGGCCCCGGCCGGCAGGTGCAGGTGCACATCGGTCTGCGTGAACGCCTCCAGCGGAATCCCGAGCGCGCCGGCGCGCGCCCGCAGCAGGCTCCACGCTGCCTGAGCGGACTCCTTCATCACGTCGCCCAGCTGCCCGGTAAGGGTGATCTGCCCCTTCCCCGGCATCTGAATGGCCTCGATGAACATGATGTCGCCGCCCACGGGTGTCCATGCGAGCCCCGTCGCCACGCCCACTTCGGCCTCGCGTCCCGCGACTTCACTCTGAACTTTGGGCTGGCCGGCGAACTTCTCGAGGTTCTTCACCGTGATCTTGACCGTCGTGGCCCGCCCCTCGACCACCTCGAGGGCGGCTTTCCGCAGCACGCCCTGGATCTCCCGCTCGATCTGGCGCACGCCCGCCTCGCGCGTGTACTCGGCGATGAGCCGCTCCAGGGCGCCGTCGGCGATGCCCGCGCGCTCCGCCGTGAGGCCTGTCTCGGTGAGCTGGCGCGGCAGCAGGTAGCGCTTGGCGATCGCCAGCTTCTCGCCCGGCGTGTACCCGGGCAAGGTGAGCACCTCCATGCGGTCGAGCAGCGGGTCGGGGATGGGAGCCAGGCTGTTGGCGGTGGCGATGAACATGACGCCCGACAGGTCGAACGGCACCTCGAGGTAGTGGTCCACGAAGCTGCCGTTCTGCGCCGGATCGAGCACCTCGAGCAGCGCGGCAGTCGGATCGCCGCGCACGTCGGACCCCATCTTGTCGACTTCGTCGAGCATCAACAGGGGGTTGCGCGTCTCGCAGCGCTGCAGCGCGTGAATGATGCGTCCCGGGAGCGCGCCGACGTAGGTGCGGCGGTGGCCGCGCACCTCCGCCTCGTCGCGCACGCCGCCCAGCGACACGCGGGTGAAGCGGCGGCCCAGCGCTTCCGCGATGCTCTGGCCCAGCGACGTCTTGCCCACGCCCGGCGGCCCGACGAAGCACATGATGCTGCCGCGCGCCGCACGGTTGAGCGTGCGCACGGCGAGATACTCGAGGATCCGCTCCTTGACGGTCTTGAGATCGTAGTGATCGCGATCGAGGATGTCGCGCGCGGCCTTCAGGTCGAGCCGGTCGTCGGAGGTGCGGTTCCACGGCAGGGTCGCGAACACCTCCAGGTAGGTGCGCGCGACATGGTACTCGGCCGACTGGGGCGACATCTGCCGCAGCCGCTTCAGCTCGCGCTCGACCACCTTGGTGGCTTCCTCGTGCAGGCCGGCGGCGTCCAGCCGGTGGGCCAGGTCCGTCAGCTCGTCGTCCGCGTCCTCTTCGCCCAGCTCCTGGCGGATCACGCGCAGCTGCTCGCGCAGCACGTACTCGCGCTGGTTCTGGTCCAGCCGCGTCCGCACCTTCTCTTGGATCTGGCTGCCGACCTCGAGCACCTGCAGCTCCTGTCCCAGCAGCTCCGCCAACCGCTCCAGCCGGCGATTCACGTCGTCGAGGGCCAGCAGTTCGGCCTTGGGCGGAAGGGCGAGGTCCAGATTCGCGGCCACGAAGTCGGCCAGCTTGCCGGCGTCGGTGATGCCGACGAGCACCTCGTGCAGCTCCTCGCCCAGATAGGGCGCGATGTCGATGACGCGGGAGAACTGGGCGTGTACCGTGCGCTTGAGCGCCTCGGTCCGCGCATCCTCCGGCTGGGCGCCCGTGAACGTCTCATAGGCCGCCACCAGCCAGTGTTCGGCGGGCGTGATCTCCTGGAGCCGGGCGCGCTCCAGGCCCTGCACCATCACGCGCACCGAGCCGTCGCCCAGCTTCAGCATGCGCACGACCGTGCTGAGCGTGCCGACCTCGTACAGCTCGTCGGCCCGCGCGTGCATGACGGCGCCTTCGGGCGGCTCGGTCCCGCCCAACGGCTTCACCACGCCCAGCAGCAGGCGCTTGTTGCCCTGCACCACCTCGTCGATGAGCTGCACGGCGAACGGGTCGTTGAGCGCCATCGGCAGCACGACGTGCGGGTAAACCACCAGCCGCCCCAGCGGCAGGACGGGCAGCCGATCCACTTACTGCACCCGGACCGACTGCGGCCCCGAGAGTCGCGCCGGCAGTTTGGCGAGCCACACTTCGAGGAAGCCCTGCTCGTAGGTCGCGCGGATGCTCTCGGGGTCGACCGGGGCGGGCAGGCGGAAGCGACGCTCGAACGGGCCGACCTGCACCTCCATCGCGTGGTAGTGGGGCTTCCCCTCGTTGCGCCGGGCCTGGCGCTCCCCCGCGATCGTGAGGATCCCGTCCACGTACTCGACGCTGAAGTCTTCGGAGCGCATGCCGGCGATGTCCATGTAGACCACCAGCGCGTCATCGGTCTCGAAGATGTCGGTGGGAGGCTTCCACTTGGCTGAGGCGACGAAGCCCACCGGGCGACCGTGGGCGACTTCGTTGAAATAGACCTCCAGCTCCTCGGCCGGATGCACCGTGAGCGAGCCCGAGCCCCGGGAGGGGCGCCCCGACGAGCCGCCGCTCTCAGGCATGGGGCGCCGTCGCGATCGCGCGGGCCGGTGCCGCGTACAGAGGGAACTGCTCCGTCAGCTCACGCACGTCCGCCTTGACGCGCGCGATGGTGGCGTCGTCCTTCCTGGTGAGCACAGTATCGATGAGTGTCGCCACGGTATGCATCTCCGTCTCGGTGAACCCTCGCGTGGTCACGGCCGGCGTGCCGATCCGGATCCCGCTCGTGACAAAAGCCTTCTGCGGCTCTCCCGGAATCGTGTTCTTGTTCACGGTGATCCCCGCCCGGTCGAGCAGCTCCTGGGCTTCCTTTCCAGTCACCTGCTTGGGCCGGAGATCCACCAGCATCAGATGGGTGTCGGTACCGCCCGAGACGATGGCGTAGCCGCGCTCCACCAGCGCCGCGGCGAGCGCCTGCGCGTTCTGCACCACCTGCCGCGCGTACGCTTTGAACTCGGGGGTCATGGCCTCGCCCAGGGCCACGGCCTTCGCGGCGATCACGTGCTCGAGCGGCCCGCCCTGCAGCCCCGGGAACACCTGCTTGTCCACGTCCTTGGCGAACTGCTCCTGACACAAGATGAGACCGCCCCGCGGCCCCCGCAGCGTCTTGTGCGTGGTGGTCGTGACGATCTGCGCGTGCGGCACCGGCGAGGGATGGATTCCCGCGGCTACGAGACCCGCGATGTGGGCCATGTCCACGACGAAAATCGCGCCCACCTCGTCGGCGATGCTGCGGAGCGCCGCGAAGTCGATCACGCGGGCGTAGGCGGACGCGCCACCGATCAAGACGCGCGGTCGCTCGCGTCGGGCGACCTCCCGCACCTGGTCGTACTCAATGCGGCCCGTGTCTTCGCGAACGCCGTAATGCACCGCCCGGAACAGGGTGCCCGAGAAGTTGACCGCGGCGCCGTGCGTCAGGTGGCCGCCGTGCGGCAGCGCCAACCCGAGCAAGGTGTCGCCCGGCTTGGCGACGGCGAGGTAGGCGGCCATGTTCGCCTGCGCCCCCGAGTGCGGCTGCACGTTGACGTGCTCCGCCTTGAACAGGGCCCTGGCGCGGTCGATCGCGAGCTGCTCGACTTCGTCGACCACCTCGCACCCGCCGTAGTAGCGCTTCCCGGGCAGCCCTTCGGCGTATTTGTTGGTGAGGGCCGTCCCCATCGCTTCCATCACGGCGACGGAGACGAAGTTCTCGCTCGCGATGAGCTCGAGGCCGTGCTCCTGGCGTTCCACCTCGCGGCGGATGAGCTGGGCGACCGTGGGGTCGGCCTTGGCGAGCGCGGTGCGCCGGTCGATCATGAGTCGATCTTGGCCACGCGCCGCTCGTGGCGCCCGCCCTCGAACGCCGTGTCGAGCCATTTGTGCAGGATTTCCAACCCGTCCTCCTCGCTCACGAACCGCGCGGGCAACACGAGCACGTTGGCGTCGTTGTGCTTGCGCGCCAGCTCCGCAATTTCCGGGCTCCAGGCCACCGCCGCCCGCACGCGCGGGAACCGGTTGGCCACGTACGCCATCCCGAGCCCCGTGCCGCAGGTCAGGACGCCGCGCCGCGCCTTCCCGGTGCTGACGGCCTCCGCGACGGGGCGCCCGTAGTCGGGGAAGTCATCTGCCGGGTCCATCGACTGTGGACCGACGTCCACCGGGTCGTAGCCGAGCCGCTTGAGCTCCTCCACGAGCTGCCCCTTCAACTGGAAGCCGGCGTGGTCCGCGCCGACGTAAATCCGCTCAGGCAAGGATCGCCTCAGCCGCGGGGATAGAGACCGCGGGCCACGAGGATCCGCTGGATTTCACTGGTCCCCTCATAGATCTCCGTCACCTTGGCGTCGCGAAACAGCTTTTCCACGGGGAAGTCGCGCATGTAGCCGTATCCGCCGAACAGCTGCACCGCCTGCGTCGTGACCCACATCGCGGTCTCGGACGCGAACAACTTGGCCATGCTCGCCGAGGCGGTGACGTTTTCGCCCCGGTCCCGGCGCGCGCCTGCCACGTGGGCCAGCGCGCGCGCCGCCTCCACCCGCGTGGCCATATCAGCGAGCTTGAACTGCACGCCCTCGAACTCGCGCAACGACCGGCCGAACTGTTTGCGCTCGTCGCAGTACGCCACCGCATGCTCGAGCGCGCGGCGTGCGATGCCCACCGCCTGCACCGCGATCCCCAGCCGGCCGGCGTCGAGCCCCTCCATCGCGTACCCGAACCCCGCCCCATCCTCGCCCACCAGATGATCGACCGGCAGGCGCACGTCCTCGAGCGCCAGCGCGACCGTATTCGAGGCGCGCAGGCCCATCTTCTCCTCGGGCTTCCCCGGACGATAACCCGGCGTGTCGGTGGGCACAATGAAGGCGGAGATGCCGCGCTCCGTGCGGGCCATGACCATCATGAGGTCGGCCGTGGCGCCGTTCGTCGCCCACGCCTTCGTCCCGGACAGCACCCAGCGGTCGCCGTCCCGCACCGCCCGCGCACGCAGCGCGACGGCGTCCGATCCCGACTCGGGCTCCGAGAGCGCGAACCCCGCGAGCAGCTCGCCCCGGGCCATCCCCTTGAGGAAGCGCTGCTTTTGTGCCGCCGTGCCGTGGCGGACCAGCATCGTGGTGGGAATGGCGTTGTGGATCGAGAGCGACACCGCGATGCTCGCATCCGCCGCCGCGATCTCTTCCAGCGCGAGCAGGTAGGTCACCGTGTCGAGACCCATGCCGTCGTACGCTTCGGGCGCGCACATCCCGAGAAACCCCAGCTCCCCGAGCGCGTCGATCACGTCGCGGGCGAAGTGAGCGGTGCGGTCCCACTCGGCCGCGAACGGCTCGATGCGGGTGCGCGCGAACTCGCGCGCCAGTTCCACGATCTGGCGCTGCGTCTCCGAGAGACCCGCGGGCTCAATCGCGATAGACATAGAAGCCGCGGCCGCTCTTGCGGCCGAGCCGCCCCGCCGCGACCAGTTTCCGCAACAGCGGCGCGGGGCGGTACTTGTCGTCCCCCAGGTCGCGCTGCAGCACCTCGAGGATCGCGAGACACACGTCGAGGCCGATCAGGTCGGCGAGCGCGAGCGGCCCCAGGGGGTGGTTCATGCCGAGCTTCATGACCGTGTCGACCGCCTCGGGCGTCGCCACGCCTTCCATCACGCAGAAGGCGGCCTCGTTGATCATCGGCATGAGCACGCGGTTGGACACGAACCCGGGGGCGTCGTTCACCTGGACGGCTGTCTTGCCCAACGCCTCCACCACCTCCACAACCTTCAGAACGGTCTGTTCGTCCGTCTCGAGCCCCCGAATCACCTCCACCAGCGTCATGACCGGTACCGGATTCATGAAGTGCATCCCGATCACGCGGGCGGGCCGCCGGGTCTGGGCGGCGATCGTCGTGATCGAGATCGACGACGTGTTGGTGGCGAGGATGGCCGCAGCCGGCGCCAGCCGATCCAGGTCGCGGAAGATGCGGAACTTGACGTCGGGCTGCTCGGTCGCGGCTTCCACGACGAGCTCCACGTCCGCCACCGCGTCGAGGCTCGACGCGGTGCGAATGCGCCCCAGCGCGGCGTCGCGCTGCTCGGCCGTAAGCGTCCCCTTCTTCACCTGACGCTCCAGGTTCGCCCGGATGATCCCGATCACCCGCTCGAGCAGGCCGGGCGCCACGTCGATCAGCGCCGTGTCCCAGCCGTGCTGGGCAAACACGTGCGCGATGCCGTTCCCCATCGTCCCCGCCCCCACCACGGCCACCCGGCTCACGATGCGGTCTCCCGCACCAGACGCGGCGCGCGCGCGCTCCACGCGACCAGGGCCGCGCTGCCCGCGAGCATCACCAGCGTGCTGACGACGCCGCCCTCCGGCCCGAACGCCCCGCCGTCGATCCACGCATGCGCACCGGGACGATACGCGAGCGCCGGCAGCGGGAACGCATACCCGCTCACCGGCGCGGCGAACCCGAGGGCCAGGGTCGCGTTCCAGCCGAAGTGCGCGCCCCAGGCGAGCGGCATCGCGCCCGGAGAAAACAGCGCGGCGGCGAGCCACACGCCCGCGAGCGCGACATTCACCGTGGAAAACACCGTGGCACCGGGATTCCCGAGGTGCAACAGCCCGAAGCCGAGCGCGGTGAGCGCCGTGGCGGGCAGGGGGCCCGTCGCGGCGGCGAGGCGACGGAGCGGGTAGCCCCGGAAGGCCAGCTCCTCGGCCAACGCCGCGACCAGGAATCCGACGCCCAGCGGCAGGGCTGCCGCCCTCCACCCGCTGCCGTCAGCGGTAACGGTGATCGCAGCGCGACCGGCAATCACCGCCAGGCCCACCGCGCATGCCGCCATGGCCGCACCGAGGGCGATGCCACCCAGTAGAGCAAGGGGCAGGCTGGCGCGTGGGCTCCAGCCCAGTTCCTCCCACGATCTCCGCTCGAGCACGCGGCCCACGAGCCACGTCGCGAGGGCGAAGCCCGCCGCCCAGGGCAACGAGCTCCAGGCAAGCGCCCAACGCGGATCGTTCTCCAGGGGCAGCGGCACCAGCGTCAAACCGTAGCCCACCGCCGCGCCCACGAGGGCGAACGCCGCGATCCACACGACGGCTACCGCCGGGGCCCGCGCCCGGTGCGCAAACGAAACGCGCGCCGTCATAGGCGCGCGCGCAGCGGACTCACGGTTGGCGTCAGGGCCAGGACGGCGATCGCCACTTTCATGAGGTCGCCGGCCAGGAACGGGAGCGTACCGAGTCGCAGCGCCCCCGTCGCGCTGCCGGTGAGAATCAGCAGCTGAGCCAGGCCGCCGAGGTGAATCAGGACCAGGCCGGTGAAGACGGCGAGGGACAGCCGGGCCACGCCGGGCGTGCGCCCGGAGTCAGTAGCACCCACCACGCGACCGACCGCGAACGCGGCGACCGGGTAGGCGAGCAAATACCCGCCGGTGGGCCCGAGCAGCCGGGCGACGCCGGGGAGACCGTAGGGCGTGAACACGGGGAGGCCCGCGGCGCCGAGCGCGAGATAGAAGATCAGGGAGCCGGCGCCGAGCCGGGCGCCGAGCCACCCGCCCACGAGCAGCACGGCCAGCGGCTGCAGCGTCATCGGGACCGGCGTCCCGGGGAGCGGGATCGCGATCTGGGCCGCGATCGCGACCAGCGCAGCACCGAGCGCCACGGCGAGGGCGCGTCGACCGGTTACGGTGGAAGCGGACACCAGGGCGGTTTGCGCCTGCATTAGAGCATCTCCACGCTGAGGGCCACGGCATTGCCGCCCCCGAGACACAGGGTGGCGAGTCCGGTCGTCTGCTTGCGGTCTTTCAGGGCATACAGCAGCGTCGTGAGCACGCGCGCGCCCGATGCGCCGATGGGGTGCCCGAGCGCGATGGCGCCGCCGTTCACGTTGACGCGCTCCCAGTCCCAGCCGAGGGCGCGCCCGTCGGCCAGGGCCTGCACGGCGAACGCCTCGTTCGCCTCGATCAGCGCGTAGTCGTCGATGGTCGTCTGGGCTTTCGCCATGAGATTTTTCACGGCAACGATGGGCGCAAAGAACAGTTCCTTAGGCTCGCCGCCGCCGGTGGCGTAGGCGGTGATGCGCGCCAGAGGTGTGAGCCCGTGAGCCCGGGCGAACGCGAGCGATGCGACGACGAGCGCGCTGGCGCCGTCGTTCAGGCCCGGCGCGTTGCCCGCCGTGACGGTGCCGCCAGGCTCGAATGACGGTTTCAGCGCGGCGAGTGCCTCGAGCGATGTGTCCTTGCGGGGTCCCTCGTCCTTCTCGATCACCGTCGGGGTCCCCTTCCCCGGCACCTCGACCGGCACGATCTCCGCCTTGAACCGGCACGCAGCCATGGCGGCCGCGGCCTTCTGGTGGCTGGCGAGCGCGAAGCGGTCCTGGTCCAGGCGCGATACGCCCGCCTTCTTGGCGGTGTACTCGGCCAGGCTGCCCATGTGGACGTCCGAGAACGAATCCCACAGACCGTCGCGGATCATCCCGTCCACGAGCTCGCGGTTGCCCAGCTTGATCCCGCCCCGCATGCCGTACACGTAGTGCGGCGCGTTGGACATCGACTCCATGCCGCCCGAGACCACGCACTGCGCGTCGGCTGCTTTAATCGCCTGCGCCGCGAGCATCACCGCCTTGAGCCCCGAGCCACAGACCTTGTTGATAGTCATCGCCGGGACGGTCCCGGGGAGACCGGCGTGGATCGCGGCCTGGCGCGCCGGCGCCTGGCCTACGCCGCCCTGCAGCACGTTGCCCATGATCACTTCTTGCACGGCGGCGGGCTCGACGCCCGCCCGGCGAACTGCCTCGCGGATCACGAGCGCGCCGAGACGCGGGGCGGGGAGCGCGGACAGGCCGCCCAGATACTTGCCGACGGGTGTGCGGCAGGCGGACAGGATGACTGGGGTGGTTTCGTCGCTCATGGACATGCCGCATCCGGCCTTCGGTTCCACCCCGGACTTGCCTCCGGGGTTAGTCCGTGTCGGGGTCTACTGACCCCGGGCGCAAGCCCGGGGATCAAGCCCGGCGTTCAAGCCCGGGGATCACTCTCAAACTAACGGGGTCAATGAGCGGGTGCGAATCTCTTCCGTGAGTTTCGCCACGAATTCGTCGATTGGCAGCACCACCTGCTTCTTCCCTTCCCCCCGCGCGCGCACCGCCGCGCTCCCGGATTCGGCTTCGCGCTGCCCCACCACGGCCATGTAGGGCACCTTGTGGAGCTCCGCGTCGCGTATGCGATAATTCAGGGTGTCGCTCCGCTCGTCCACCGACGACCGGATGGCCGCCGCCCGCAGCCGATCGTGCAAAGTGCGGGCCGCGGGCGCTTGGGCGGCCGAGATGGGCAGCACGCGGACCTGCTCGGGCGCGAGCCACAGGGGAAACGCTCCCGCGAAATGCTCGATCAGGAATCCCACAAAGCGCTCCAGCGTCCCATAGATCGCCCGATGGATCATCACCGGCCGGTGCGGTCGGTTATCCTCGCCGGTGTACTCGAGCTTGAAACGCTCGGGCTGCTCGAAGTCCAGCTGGATCGTGGCGCCCTGCCACTCGCGACCGATGGCGTCGGTGAACTTGATGTCGATCTTCGGTCCGTAAAACGCGCCCCCGCCCTGATCGAGGCGGTACGTGGCGCCGCGATGTTTCAGCGCCTGCTCGAGCGCGCGCTCCGCCTGGTCCCAGGTCGCGTCCGTGCCGAGCTTCTTGGCGGGCCGGGTAGCGAGATCGAGCCGATAGGAGAGGCCGAACGTCTTGCCCAGCACCAGCTCCACGATGTCGAGCAGCTGGAAGATCTCCTGCTCGATCTGGTCCTCGCGCAGGAACAGATGGGCGTCGTCCATCGAGAGCCCGCGCACCCGCAGCATCCCGTGCAGCGTCCCCGAGCGCTCGTTGCGATACACATTCGCGATCTCGGCGAGCCGGATCGGGAGGTCGCGATAGCTGCGCTGCTGTGACGCGTAGATGAGGATGTGCATCGGGCAGTTCATCGGCTTCACCCGGTAGCGCACCCCCTCGGCCTCACCCTCGCCCGCCGCCATCGCCGGGAACTGGTTCTCCGCGTACAGCGGCAGGTGCCCGGAGCGCAGGAACAGCTCCTCGCGCGTCACGTTGGGCGTGTATACCAGCTGATAGCCGCGCTCCAGAATCACGTCCTCGATGAAGCGCCGCAGCTGGAAGTTGAGCATCGCGCCTTTGGGATGCCACAGGATCAGTCCCGGGCCCACGTCTTCCTGAATCGAGAACAGATCGAGCTGCTTTCCCAGTACGCGATGATCACGCTTCTTGGCTTCCTCGAGGCGTCGCAGGTAGCCCTCGACCTCGTCCTTGGTAAACCAGGCCGTGCCGTAGATGCGTTGCAGCATCTGGCGGCGCTCGTCGCCGCGCCAGTAGGCGCCGGCGGCGTGCAGCAGCTTGAAGTGCTTGATCCGCCCGGTGCTCGGCACGTGGGGTCCGCGGCACAGGTCCACGAACGGACCGTCGGTGTAGACGGAGATCACTTCATCCGTGGCCAGGTCGTCGATGCGCTCGAGCTTGAGCGGGTCGTCCTTGAAGCGGGCCTTGGCTTCCGCGCGCGAAACCTCTTCACGTACGAAGGGGTAATCCGCCTTCACAACCTCCGCCATCTTTTTTTCAATCGCCTCCAGATCCTCCGGCGCGAAGGGCTGCGGGACCTCGAAGTCGTAGTAAAAGCCGTCCTCGATCGGCGGCCCGAAGCCGATCTTGGCGTGCGGAAACAGCTGCCGCACGGCGGTGGCCAGCACATGGGCCGAGGAGTGCCGCAGCAGGTCGAGCGCCTGGGGGTCCTTGTCGGTGAGGATCGAGACGCTGGCGCCGTCGGGGAGCGGGCGCGTCAGGTCCCACACATTCCCGTTCACGCGCACGGCGAGCGCCGCCTTGGCGAGCCCCGGCCCGATCGCCTTGGCGAGATCGGCACCGGTGGAGCCCTGCGGCAGGCGCTTCTCGCTCCCGTCGGGGAGTGTGACCCGTATCTCAGCGGCGACCATGGGGGGTCAGGGCGCCGGTTGAGCGGCGGCGGGACCGGCGGGACTGGTGAGCGGTGGTAGCCGGCGCCCGTCGCGGAAGTAGAGCGCGACGGCGAAGACGATCACCGCCCCGATCGCGATCCAGCGCGCCAGGCGAGTCGTGGGCAGTTCGTGAGTTTCATCGGCCATGGGAGCGAATTCTACCACCAACCTCCACCAACCTCCACAACCTCCACCGACCTCCACCAACCTGTCTATTATCTGTCTATTATAAGGAATGCCGCCGCCTCGCTTCGAGCTGCCCCCCCAGTACGATCCGCACGCCGTCGAGCGCCCGCTGTACCAGCGGTGGCTCGACCGCGGCGTGTTCACCGCGCGCGTCGACTCACCGCGTGAGCCGTATGTGATCGTCATGCCTCCCCCCAACATCACGGCGATCCTGCACACCGGCCAGGGTCTCAACAACGTGATCCAGGACGTCGTGATCCGCTTCGAGCGCATGCGCGGGCGCGAGGCTCTGTGGCTCCCGGGCACCGACCACGCGGGGATCGCGACCCAGAACGTGGTCGAGCGGCTGGTCGCAAAGGAGGGCAAAACTCGCTTCGACCTCGGGCGTGAGAGGTTCGTCGAGCGGGTGTGGGCGTTCGTCCGCGAGACGGGCACCACCATCCTCGAGCAGCTCAAGGTGATCGGCTGCTCGTGCGACTGGAGTCGCACCCGCTTTACGCTGGACGAGGCGTACTCACGCGCGGTACGCGAGGTGTTCGTGCGTTTGTGGGAAGAAGGGCTCATCTACCGCGGCCACCGCGTGATCCATTGGTGCCCGCACTGTCTCACGGCGTTGTCCGACGAAGAGGCCGAATCGAGGGACACGGAGGGCAAGCTCTACTACATCCGCTACCCAGTGGAGCGCGGGCCCGCGCCCTTCCTCACGGTCGCCACCACGCGGCCCGAGACGCTGCTGGGCGACACGGCCGTGGCGGTCAATCCGAAGGATGCCCGCCACGCCGGGTTCGTGGGGAAAGTGGCCCGACTCCCGATCGCCGACATCCCGATTCCGATCGTGGCGGACGAGGTGGTCGACCCCACCTTCGGCACGGGGTTCGTGAAGGTGACCCCCGCGCACGACGCCACCGACTTCGAGATCGGCCTGCGGCACAAGCTCGAGATGCCGCTGGTGATGACCGAGGACGGACGCATGGAGCACGCCACGCGCGTGCCCAAGGCGCTCGCCGACTTGGACCGATTCGAGGCACGCGAGCGGATCGTGGAGATGCTCAAGGAGCGGGGCCTGCTCGAGAAGATCGAGCCGCACCGCCACGCGCTGCGCCGCTGCTACCGCTGCGACACCATCGTCGAGCCGCGCTTGAGCGATCAATGGTTCGTGAAGATGCAGCCGCTCGCCGAGCCGGTGCTCGCGGCCTATCGGGAGGCGCGGTTCCGGATCGTGCCGGAGCGCTGGCACGCGACGTTCGAGCACTGGATGGAGAACATCCGCGACTGGAACATCTCGCGCCAGCTGTGGTGGGGGCACCGCATTCCGGTGTTCCGGTGCACGCAGTGCGACCACCAGTGGGCCGACCGGAAGGACCCAGCGCGCTGCCCCAAGTGCGGCGGTCCCGTCGAGCAGGACCCCGACGTGCTGGACACGTGGTTTTCCTCGTGGCTCTGGCCGTTCGCGACGCTGGACTGGCCCGACCGCACGCCCGACCTGGCGCGGTTCTATCCCGGACATACGCTCGTCACGGCGCCGGAAATTCTCTTCTTCTGGGTGGCCCGGATGCTGATGTCGGGCTACCACTTCATGGAGCAGCGGCTGCCGTTCACGACTGTGTATCTGCACGGCACCGTGCGCGACACGCAGCACCGCAAGATGTCCAAGTCGCTCGGCAACGGCATCGACCCGCTCGACGTGGTGCGGTTGTACGGCGCGGACGCGCTGCGCTGGACTCTGATCGCGGGCAGCTCGCTCGGCGCCGACGTGATCCTCGACCCGAACGACCTCGAGACGACGTTCGCCCCCGGGCGAAACTTCGCGAACAAGCTGTGGAATATCGGGCGGTTCATCCTGGCGCAGCTGCCGGAGCGGGTATCGACCATCGACGATCTCGCGTCCGGGACGCTCACGCTCGCGGACCGTTGGATTCTCGGCCAGGCGCACAAGACGATCGTGGCGGCCACGGAACATCTCGAGGCCTTCCGGCTCGACGAGGCCGCCAAGACGTGCTTCGAGTTCGCGTGGAACGATCTCGCCGACTGGTACGTGGAGGCGGTCAAGCCGCGTCTGGCGGCGGCCGCAGGAGGGGCCACTCCGGTCGCCGCGCACGCGGTGCTGGCGTTCTGCTTCGACACGGTATTGCGGCTGCTGCACCCGGTCGTGCCGTTCATTACCGAGGAGTTGTGGCAGAAGCTCCCCGGCAGGCAGTCGGACGACCTTCTGGCCATCGCGCCGTGGCCCACGGTTCCGGCCGCGCTCTCGCGGCTCGAGGACTTCGCCTTCGCGCGCGTTCAGGAGGCGGTCTCCAAGATCCGTGCGATTCGCGCGGAGTACCGCGTCGCGCCCAAGATCCGCCTCGCGGCGGCCATCAAGCCGAGAACCGACTCGATCCGAGTCGCCTTCCTCGGAGAGCGCGACACCATCGTCCGGCTGGCGCAGCTGTCGGAGCTGCGACTCGATGACGGTCTGGGTGGTAAAGGCGCCCACGCCGTGCTCGCCGACGGCAGTGAAGTGTTCGTCGCTCTGGCGGACGCGATCGACGTGCGGCAGGAGTGCCGCCGCCTCTCGGGCGAGCTCACCCGGCTCGAGCAGCAGCTGGCGGCGCTCGACGCCAAGCTCGGCAACAAGAATTTCGTCGCGCGGGCGCCCGCCGAAGTGGTCGCCAAGGAACGCGAGAAGGAGCGGGCATGGCGAGACCAGCGGCAGGCGCTGGCCGACAAGCTCAGATCGCTCGGCTGCTCCTGACCGCCCTGCTGGGCGGCGGCGCGTGCGCGAGCCAGGGCGACCCGCCCGGCGGTCCGCCCCGGACCACACCCCCGGCCATCCAGCGCACGGTCCCGGAGTCGGGGAAGGTGGTCCCCGACCTGCACGGTGACGCGGTCGTGCAGTTCGACGAGGTGATCGACGAGATGCCGTCGCGCGGGGGCCCAGCCGGCGCGATCAGCGGGCTCGCCCAGAAGATCGTCCTCTCCCCCGTCGGCAGCGACGTCAAGGTCTCCTGGCACCGCAGCTCCATCCATGTGTCGCCGCGCGAGGGATGGAAGCGGGGTCGAGTGTACCACCTGCAGGTGCTCCCCGGGATCGCCGACCTGCGCCGCAACGCGACCAAGGCCGGCACCACGATCGTGTTCACGACGGGCCCGGCTATTCCGGCCGCGACGCTCAGCGGCACGGTGCTGCTGTGGGCGGAGCAACGCACCCTGCCGCAGGCGGTGATTCGCGCCGCCCCGCTCCCCGATACCGTCGCCTACGTCACGCTCGCCGACTCAGGTGGCAACTTCGGGCTTTCCGCCGTGCCGCCGGGGCGCTACCGCGTGTGGGCCATCCAGGACGAGAACAACAACCGGCGCCCGGACCGCCGCGAGGCGTTCGACACCGTCACCGTGACCGTCGACTCGAGCGCGAGCGCGCTGCTGTGGGCGTTCGTGCACGACACCGTCGGGCCACGAGTGCGCACGGTCGAGCCGATCGATTCGGTGGACTTTCGCGTGGCGTTCTCGGCGCCGCTCGACCCGCGCCGTGCGCTGGACACGGCCAGGGTACGCGTGCTCGCCCTGCCCGATTCGACACCGGTCGCGGTGCGGGCGCTGTACACACCCGCGGTGTTCGACTCGATCCAGGCGCGGGCGCGCACGGTGGCGGATTCGCTCAAGCGGCTGCGCGACACGACGGCACGCAAGGATACGACGGCGCGCCGCGACACGACGGCGCGGGCCGGGGCCCGGCCTCCGGCAGCCCAGCGGGCGCCCGCCGTCGGCCGGGCCCCGGCCGCGCCGTCGCGTCCAGACACTTCTGCCCCGAAAGTCGACACCGCCCGGGTCCGCAAGCTCCTGAGCGAGCGCCCCGTCCCCTACGACCGCCTCGTCGTCCAGACGACCCAGCCGCTCGCGCCCGGCGGCAAGTATCTCGTGCGCGTGCGCGGCGCCACCAACTTGAGCGGCGTGTCCGCCGACGGGCAAGGCGTGCTGGTCGTGCCGGTGCCCAAGCCTGCCCCCCCTCCCACCGACACGACCAAGGCCCGCCCCAAGCCACCATGACCGACCCACGCCGCCGCCTGCCCGCCGTGGACGCCCTGCTCGCCGAGCCCGAGGTCGCGGCGATCGCGGCCGCCGGGCCGCGCAGCCTCGTGGTGCGCGCCGTGCGCGAGACCATCGAGGCGGCCCGCGCCAACGGCGGCAGCGCGCCGCCCGAGGGCTGGAGCACGGCGATTCGCTCCCGCGTCCGGCGGCTCGCCGCTCCTTCCCTCGGACCGGTAATCAACGCCACCGGCGTCGTGTTGCACACCAATCTGGGACGCGCTCCGCTCGCGCAACCGGCGCTTGCCGCGCTGGCCCGCGTCGGCGCGACGTACTCCAATTTGGAATACGACCTGCTCCGCGCTGCCCGTGGCTCACGCCACGGGCTCTGCAGGGACCTCCTCGTGGAGCTGACGGGCGCCGAGGATGCGATCGTGCTGAACAACGCGGCCGGCGCGGTGCTGGTCGCGCTCTCGGCATTGGCCCGCGGGGGCGAGGCGATCGTGTCGCGGGGAGAGCTGGTGGAAATCGGGGGCGCGTTTCGCATTCCGGACATCATGGCCCGATCGGGCGCTGCGCTCGTCGAGGTGGGAACCACCAATCGCACCCATCTCAAGGATTACGAAAACGCGCTCACACCGGCGAGCAAGCTGCTGCTCAAGGTGCACCAGTCCAATTTCCAGCTCACCGGCTTCACCGCCCAGGTCGCCGCACAGGAGATCGCGGCTCTGGGCCGCGCCCACGGCGTCGCCAGCCTGTACGATCTCGGCAGCGGGCTCCTCTTGGACTTGGCACCGTGGGGGCTCGCCGGCGAGCCCACCGTGCCGCAGGCGATCGCGAGCGGCATGGACGCGGTCGCCTTCTCGGGCGACAAGCTGCTCGGCGGTCCGCAGGCCGGCATCCTGCTCGGCACGCGAGCGGCGATCGAGGCCTGTCGCAATGATCCCCTCGCGCGGGCGGTGCGGGCGGACAAGCTCACCTTGGCTGCCTTGGAGGCTACGCTTACGCTGTATAGGGATCCGGAGCGAGCCCTCGCTGAGATTCCGGTATTGCGGATGCTGACCGAAAGCGTCACGGAAATACGTCGGCGTGGAGAGACGTTACAGAAAGCCGTAGGAGCCGATGCGGAGCTGGTGGAAGGTGAGTCCGAGGTCGGCGGCGGATCGTTTCCGGGGGCGAAACTGAAGACCTGGCTCGTTCGCGTGACCCCCGACCCCCGACACCTGACCCCTGACACCCTTTCGGCGCGGCTGCGCGCGAGCGATCCGCCCATCATCGCGCGCATCGGCGACGACCGCGTGCTGCTCGATCCCCGCACGATCTTCGCCGATCAGGTCGAGGCGGTCGCCCGCGCGGTACGCGCGGCCCTGGATGCTTGATACGCCTCCCGCGTCCTCCCGCGCCCACCGCGCTGTCTTTCTAGACCGCGACGGCACCATCGTCGAAGACCCAGGGTTCTTGTACGAGCCGGGCAAGGTGCGCCTCCTTCCCGGCGCGGCGGAGGCGATCCGCCGCCTGCATGACGCTGGATGGCTCGTGGTGACCGTCTCGAATCAATCGGGCATCGCTCGTGGCCTGTACGACGCGGCCGCATACACAGCGGTGCAGCGCCGCCTGGGGGAGCTCCTGGCGCAGCACGGGGCTCGCCTCGACGGCGCGTATTTCTGCCCGCACCACCCCGACGTCACGGGACCGTGCGACTGCCGAAAACCCGGCCTGCGGTTGTTCCGCGATGCCGCCGCCGCGCTCGACCTGGACCTCGTGCAGAGCTACTGGGTGGGCGATCGGGTGAGCGACATCGAGCCGGCGCGCGCGCTCGGTGCCGACGGGCATGGCCTGCTCGTGTCGACCGGGCGGGGCGGAGAGAACGCCGCTGGAGCGAGGGCCATGGGCTTTCCGGTGGTAGCCGACCTCGCGGCCGCGGCGGCGGCGATTGTGCGCGGCGCCTAGCGCCCGCAAATTGCGGCGCCATGGAGCCCTGGAGAGAACTGGTGGTGCTGCTCGCGCTCGTCGCGCAGGGACCAACGCGCGGCACCATCGCCGTGGGCGACACGGTGCGCGACTCCCTCACGCGACACGATCTCGTGCTCCCGGCCGAAAGCACCTACGCGCAGCAATGGCGGCTACGCGGCCGCGCCGGCGAGACGGTGACGATCGACCTCGCCTCCACCGCGTTCGACGCCTACCTCTTCGTGCTCGGCCCGAATGAGAGTCCGCAGCCGCCGCAGGACGACGACTCGGGCGGCCGTTGCAATGCGCGCCTCACGCTGCGGCTCCCGGCCACCGGGGACTACCTCATCGTGGCGACGAGCAGCGAACGGCACGCGACCGGCGCGTTCACGCTGACCGTGACCGCGGGCCCCAAGCCCGCCGCGCTTGCCCCCTGCACGCGGTGACGCCCGTTCCGGTGGCGGTGCTGGTGTCGGGCGGCGGCACCAACGTCCAGGCGCTGCTCGACGCCCTGCAGGACTCCCCGGTGGCGCGCATCGCGCGCGTCGTGTCGAACCGCGGCGACGCGCCGGCGCTCGAGCGGGCGCGCCGCGCAGGTGTGCCCGTGCAGCTGCTGGCCGATCCGGCGGACCCGGCCGAGCTGGTGCGGGCGGCGGGCGACGCGCGCTTGGTCGTGCTCGCGGGCTACCTGAAGCGCGTCCCACCCGCCGCGGTCGCGCGGTTTCGCTGGCGGCTGATTAATATCCATCCGGCGTTGCTCCCGGCGTTCGGCGGCGACGGCATGTACGGCCGCCGCGTGCACGAGGCCGTGCTCGCGAGCGGCGCGGCGCTGTCGGGCGCGACGGTGCATTACGTGGACGAGGAATACGACCGGGGCCCGATTCTCGCGCAATGGCCGGTGCCGGTGCGCGGCGACGACACGCCCGACTCGCTCGCCGCCCGCGTGCTCGAAGTGGAGCATCGCCTGCTACCCGCCGTGGTGCTGGCGCTGGCGCGACTCGGCGTGCCCGAGCGGCGGGTGCGGCTGGTCCCACAGGGTTCGGCGTTCGTCGCCGCGGAGCACCCTTCGGTGAGGCTCGGGGATGGGGACTAGACGTGTGCGTCAGCACAGTGCGGTGGGGGCCACTTTCTTTCTCTTCGCCGTACCCCTTTTTCGCCTGTCCGCGCAGAGCGACCTCGACCGCCTTACGCTCCGCATCACCTCCATGACCGCCGTCACGGGGCTCGAGCAGGCGATGACCGACTCGCTCCTCGCCTTGCTCCCCGGCAGCACGCGCGATCGCACCGGCAACGTCACCCTCACGCTCGGCCAGGGCGCTCCCAAGCGCCTGCTGCAATGCCCGCTGGACGAAGTAGGCTACGTGGTCGGGAACATCACCGGCGAGGGATACCTGCTGCTGCGCCGCGTGGGGGCCCGGACCACGTATCCGCTGTTCGACCAGCAGCTCGAGGGTCACCGCGTGACCGTATTCGGCTCCAAAGGCCCGATCCCCGGCGTGGTCGCCGTGAAGTCGACGCACCTGACGCGCGGGCGAGTCGCGACCGGCGCGCCCGATCCTGTGTTCACCGTCGACAACGCCTACGTGGACGTGGGCGCCGCCACCGCCACCGACGCGCGGGCACTCGGCATCGACGTACTCGCGCCGCTGTCGCTCGCCAAACAGCCGCTCCTCTACGGCGACCGACTGCTGGCCGGCCCCGCTGCTGGCCGGCGCGCCGCGTGCGCAGCCCTGGTGGCCGCCGTGCAGGCGAAGCCCAAGGTGCGGGGCGCCGTCGTCGTCGCGTTCACGGTGCAGAGCCTGTACGCGAGCAACTCGGGACTCGCGAGCGTGAAAGCGCTACTCGGGCCGTTCGAGGACATCAAGACCGCGAGTGTGCCTACGCGCTACACAGATACGGCGGTCGAGACCGTGGCGCTGGCCGACGTCAACAAGCTGGAGCACGAGATGGTGCAATGGATGGAGGGGAGATGAGGGCGGACAGGCGGACGGGCGGACGGGCGGTAGGGCTCGTGGCGGCGATGTTGCTGTCCGCCAGTCCTTCGGTCTGTCTGTCCGCCCAGGACTCCGCGCGAGTCTCGGAAGCTCAGGCCGTCCTCGCGCCCCTCGTGGAATCCTACGGCGTCTCCAGCGCGGAAGGGCCGGTGCGCGAGGCGGTGAAGCGGCTCCTGCCCACGTGGGCGAAGAGCGAGACCGACACCGCGGGCAACCTGTGGGTGCGCCTCGGTCAGGGAAATCCCCTGGTCGTGTTCGTGGCGCACATGGACGAGATCGGATTTCGGGTCACCGCCGTCCGCGACGACGGCTCGCTCGAGCTCGAGCCCCGCGGCGGCTTTATCGCGTCGCTGTTCGAGGGCCAGCCGGCGCTCGTGCACACCGGCAAGGGCGACGTGGCCGGCGTGTTCATGCCCCGGGATTCGGGCTTCACCCGCCACACGCCGCCGCCCCTGCGGGTGGACGTCGGAACTACGTCTCGAGCGGCGACCATAGCCCGGGGCGTCAGCCCCGGGCAGACAGTGAGCATGCCGAAACAATACGTGCGCCTCGCGGGCACGCGCGCCACCGGCCGCTCGTTCGACGACCGGGTCGGCGACGCGGCGTTGCTCCTGGCGCTGCAGCACCTCGACCGCACAAGCTTGAAGCATGAAGTGATTTTCATCTGGAGCGTCCGCGAGGAAATCGGGCTCGAGGGGGCGGGCGTGGCAGCCGCGGCGCTCGGCACGGCTCCCCGCCGCGTGCACGCGATCGACACATTCGTCTCCGCCGACTCCCCGCTCGAGCTCCCCAACTTCGCGGTGGCGCCGATTGGCGCCGGCGCGGTGGCACGGGCGTTGGACAACTCGTCGGTGACGCCTCCGGCATACGTCGACTCCCTACTCCGCCTGGCGCGCGCGCGCGGCGTGGCGTTGCAGGTGGGCACCACCAACGGCGGCAACGACGGCTCCATGTTCACGCCCTACGGCGTGGTGGACGTGGCGCTCGGCTGGCCGCTGCGCTACTCCCACTCCCCCGCGGAGGTGATAGACCTGAAGGACGTCGCGAGCCTCGCGGACCTGGTCCGGGCCATCGCCGAGAGCTGGTGAGAGCGCTGCTGTCGGTTTCGGACAAGCGCGGCGTCGTCGAGTTCGCCCGCGACCTGACCGCGCTCGGCTGGGAGCTGGTCTCCACCGGCGGCACGGCCGAGACGCTGCGTCAGGCCGGCCTCGCCGTGATCCCCATCGAGCGGGTGACGGGCTTCCCCGAGATGATGGATGGCCGCGTCAAGACGCTCCATCCCAAGGTGCACGGCGGCCTGCTCGCCCGGCGCGCGCACCCCGGCGACCGCGCCGCGCTGGCGGAGCACGGCATCACCCCGATCGACCTGGTGGCCGTCAACCTCTATCCGTTTCGCGAGACGGTTGCGAAGCCCGGCGTCACCTTCGAGCAGGCGATCGAGCAGATCGACATCGGCGGCCCCTCGATGCTGCGCTCGGCCGCGAAGAATCACCAGGACGTGATTGTGGTTGTCGACCCGGACGACTACCCGGTGGTGATGGCCGCCCTGAAGGCAGGTTCACTGACCCCGGGCGCCAGCCCGGGGAACACGGAACTACGGAAGGACCTCGCCGCCAAGGTCTTCGCTCACACCGCCGCCTACGACGCCGCGATCCACGGGTATCTGACCAAGGACGCTGTCGGATGGCCCGAGCGCATCACCCTGGCGCTCGATCGCCTCCAGGAGCTGCGCTACGGCGAGAACCCGCATCAGGCGGCAGCGCTGTATGCCACGTCCGAGCCCGGCGTCCGCGACCTGCAGCAGCTCCATGGCAAAGAGCTGTCGTTCAATAATCTGCTCGACCTCGATGCCGCCGTCGCGGCGGTCGCGCCCTGGGCCGGATCAGACGCCGTGGCGTGCGCCATCATCAAGCACACCACGCCCTGCGGCATCGCGCTGGGGCGCTCGCCCCGCGAAGCGTACGAGCGCGCCCTCGCCACCGACCGCACTTCGGCATTCGGGTCCGTAATCGCATCCAACGTCGCCCTCGATCGCGGCGCGGCGGAGGCGATGCGCGACCTGTTCGTGGAGGTCGTGGTGGCGCCCGCGTTCGCGGATGACGCGCTGAGCGTGCTGCGCGAGAAAAAGAACCTGCGGGTCGTGCGCTTGCCGGGAAGCGACGCGGGGGGCGGGGGCTGGGACTACAAGCGCATCCGCGGAGGGTTCCTCGTACAGGAGCGCTCGCGCCCGGCCCAGGCGGCCGACGAAGCGGGCTGGAAGGTGGTCACCCGGCGTGCTCCCACCGACGCCGAGTGGCGGGACCTGCGCTTCGCCTGGGCGGCCGTGGGGGTGGTCAAGTCCAACGCGATCCTGCTGGCCCGTGACCAGGCGGCGGTAGGGATCGGGGCGGGCCAGATGTCGCGCGTGGACGCCTCTTTCCTGGCGATTCACAAGGCGCGCCAGCAGGGGCACGATCCGGCCGGGGCGGTGTTAGCTTCCGACGCGTTCTTTCCGTTCGCGGACGGTGTAGAAGAAGCGGCCCGGGCGGGGGTAGCTGCCATCATCCAGCCGGGCGGCTCGGTAAAGGACGCCGAGGTGGTGGCGGCGGCCGATCAGGCGGGGGTGGCAATGGTGTTCACGGGCATCCGACAGTTCAGGCACTGACCTATGGCGACCATGACCGAGCCGCAGCGGCTGTCCCAGCCGTCCTCCGCCGACGCGTTACCAGAAGCCCCGCCCTACCTCTGGGCCGGGTTCGTGGCGCTCGGCGCCCTGATCCTCTACGTCGCGACGCTCGCGCCGACCACCCAGTTCTGGGACACGTCCGAATACATCGCCGCCGCCTACGTGCTCGGCATCCCGCACCCGCCGGGCAATCCGTTGTTCACGCTGATCGCCCACACCTGGGGCCTGTTGCCGCTCGCGGCCGCGTATGCCGAGCGGATCAATCTGCTCGCCGCGGTCACGAGCGCGATCGCGGCGGGGTGCTGGTTCCTGGTGGGCGAACGCTGGATGCGGAGCTGGGTGCCGGCCCGGCTGCCGCGCCGCCTCGCCGCCGTGGCGGGCGCGCTTAGCGCGGCGACCGCGTTCACCGTGTGGAACCAGTCGGTGGTAAACGAGAAGGTGTACACGCTGTCGCTCCTGTCCATCGCGCTGGTGCTGTGGCTGATCGTGCGCTGGGACGATCAGCCGCCCGGCGAGGGGCACGATCACCATCTCCTGATGATCGTGTACCTGCTGGCGCTCACCTCCACGAACCACATGATGGGCGTGCTGGTGGGTCCGGTCGTCATGGTGCTCTTGTATCCGCCGTTCAAGCGGGAGCGTGCGATGGGACTTGGGGGGCTCGCCGCTCGGCGCATCGAGTGGTCGCAGTGGCTGGTTTTCTGCAGCGCGTACGCGCTGATCGTGGCGAGCGGGCTCGAGAGCTCCACGCCGTTGAAGCTCGCCGCCGTACTGTTCGTGGCGGCCCTGGTGTACGCGCTCGCCTACGCCCGCAACGGTGACTTTGCGGTCGCGGTGCTGCTGGTAGCGGTGGTGGGCGTGTCGGTGTACCTGTTCCTGCCGATCCGGGCGGCGCATTTCCCCGCGATCAACGAGGGCGAGCCCACCACGTCGGCGGCTCTGTGGGACGTGCTCACGCGCCAGCAGTACGGCAAGCCGCCCGTGTGGCAGCGGCAGGCGACGCCCCAGGCGCAGATCGGCATGTGGATCCAGTACTTCACGTGGCAGTGGGGGCGCGACTGGGCTACGGGGGTGCGGGGGGCTCTTGCCGTAATATTCGCGTTCGTGGGCTCGCTCGGCGCGTACCGGCACTGGAAAGCCGACCGCCGCACGGCGGTCGCCATGACGACGTTGATGGCGACGCTCACGCTGCTGTTGATCTTCTACCTCAACTTCAAGTACGGCTATTCGCAGCGCCCCGATCTTCCCCAGGCGCTGCACGAGGTGCGCGAGCGTGACTATTTCTTCATCGCCTCGTTCGCGCTGTGGGGCGTGTGGGTCGGCATGGGGCTCGCGACCCTGATGGAGTGGGTGACGGAGTCGCTCGAGGCCCGGGAGCCCGATCCTGCCCGCCGCTGGCTGCTCGCGACGCCGGTGCTGGTGCTCGCGCTGGTGCCGCTCGTGGGCAACCACCTCACGGCGTCGCGCAAGGGCGAGATGCTGGCGCGCGACTTCGCCTACGACATGCTGCAGTCGGTGGAGCCGTATGGCCTGCTTGTGACCGCGGGGGACAACGACACGTTCCCCCTGTGGTACGCCCAGGAAGTGGAGCACATCCGCCAGGACGTGACGGTCGTGAACCTGTCGCTCGCCAACACCGACTGGTACCTGCGCCAGCTGCAGCGCCGCCCGCTCGCCACGTTCGATTCGACCGCGGCGCCGTCGATCTATCGCGGGCGGGCCTGGCCCAAGCCCGCAGGCCGGCTGCTCAACTACACCGACGAGGAGCTCGCGCACCTGGAGCCGGTGTACTGGCTCGACCAGAAGCGCATCTTCAATCTGGGCGGGGTGAGCGTATCGCTTGATCCGCAGATGCTGGGCCGGCAGTATCTCGAGCGGGCCGACGTGGTGGTGCTCAAGGCCATCGAGACGCAGCTGGGCAAGCGGCCGATTTATTTTTCCCGCACGGTGGGCCCGTACGCCGATCTGTTCGGTCTGAGCGATTACCTCGAGGGTCAGGGGTTCGCGCGCAAGCTGCACCGCGAGCCGCTGGTGGCGTCGGACAGCCTGGTCGCACTCGGGCCCGGGCTCGGGGCGATCAACGTTCCCCGCAGCTCGGCGCTCGCGTTCGACGTGTATCATCGCCACTCGGCCGGTCGCTACCGGCCGCGCGGCTGGGTGGACCGGCCGTCGGAATCGATCCTCGCGACCTACGGCATCGTGTATCAGGCGCTGGCGCAGGTGCTGCGCAAGAGCAAGCCCGATCTCGCGACCCAGGCGCTCGTCGTGGCCGACTCGGTCTTCAAGAACACGACCTACGGGTTCAACCCGCCGGTCGAGCGTTAGTCGCGGCCCGGCTACTTCGGCGTGAGTGTGCCCAGGAGGCCATGGGCCTCGCCGTCCGGTCCGGCCGTGAAGAACAGCGCCGTCGAGTCCGCGCTCGGGCCGAACGTGAGGCCCCAGAGGCCGTCGATCACGATCGGATTGCCGGTGCCATCGCGCAGGAAGTCGATGAAGGCGCCGGTGGTCGGATCGTACGCGCCGATTCGGCCATCCCCGAAGTTGCCGAGCAACAGATCGCGACTGAACCCGCCGAACCCGGCGGGCGCGAGCGCCACGGCCCACGGGGAATTCAAGTTGCCCCGGGTGGCGAACCGCTTGGCGACGGTGCCGTCCGGATTGAAGACATCGACGTAGCCGTTCCCGGGCCCCGCCTCGTCGTCTTGATTGTCCGGCGCCAGCTGCTTCGCGAACGTGACATACAACTGACCCCCGATGGCCTGAATGCCGAAGGGCCCGTATCCCGCGGGCACGGTGGAATCGGTGAACGACTTCACGAAGTGAAACGTGGCGTCGAACACGTCCACGCCGTTCTGCTTGAAGTCGGTCGCGAATAGGAAATTCGCGCCGCCGTTGGCGGCCAGGGCGAGGCCCTTGTACACCGCGCCGTTCGCCGAGCGGTCGGCGACCCGCGTGGCGTTGCTGCCCGCGTTCCATGCGGAGATGACGCCATCCTCGCCGGCGAAGATGAACAGCGCCTTGGTGCCCCCCGGAATGACGAAATCGGTCGTGGGATTGTAGACGATCCCGCTCGGTGCACCACCCGTGGCGCCGCCGCTCGAGGGAATCGCGACGACCAGGGCGCGCTTCGCGCCGGTCGTGTCGTACAGGGTCGATGCGCCGGCATGGTTGTCGCTCAACCAGAGCACGCCCGTCGGCCCGAACGCCATGCCCCACGGATTCTTGAGACTGGTATCGACACTCGCCGCCCCGAGCCCGGCCGTGTCGGCCACGAGCCGAGTTTCGAGGTATTCTCTCGCGGCGACGCTCGTCATCGTGTTATCGGAACACGCCGCGAGCATGGACGTGAGCCCCGCGACCGCGATCCCCCAACCTCTCGGCGACGACATGCGACGTTCCATCGGACACCTCCGGTTATGTGGTCTCCACTGATTTCCGAAGGTGCCGACCGGGCAAACCTCGTTCCGACATCCGACGAGGCCGGGCGGTCAGTTTTAGGATTGTGTGCGAGTCTTGTCAGGTTCTCGACTAGGTTCGAATCTGCGTTTCGGCTCACCCCGGGCTTGCGCCCGGGGTCAGTCGAGGCTCTAGTCGCGCGCAAACGCGACGCGGATGCGGTCGCCTTCCATGAGGAACATGTCGAATTGATCGGGGCGCGGCAGCGCGCCGTCGCGCCACCACATCAGCTCCTGGCCCGCGCCGGCGGCGTGCTGGCCCCGGAACAGCTCGAACACCTGGCGGCGCGCCGGCGTGAACAGGGCGCGCACCGCAGCTTCGTCACTCCCGCGTAGCCGATAAGCGCTCGAGAACTCGGGCGATTCGGCGAAGTCGATGTCCTGTCCTCCGAAGTACGCCGCCAGTCTCGCCCACAGGCCCTCGGGTGTGAGCAGGAACTGTGGCAGCGCGCGCTCCACGGTCCACAGCAGGCCGCCGATGCGGTGTGTCTGCGAGCTTTTTCCGGAGCCCGTGACCCACTTGTACTCGAAGGCGGTGAACGGCGTGCCGCCGCTCGTGCCGACGATGGTGAATCCCCACGTGTGCCGGTGCCCTTCGGAGAACACGCGGCACGTGGCCACGTGGCGCGCCTCTTCTCCGGGACGCTCCGGCTCGAACCGGTAGCCGCGCTCGAGGCAGAAGGTCTCGTAGGCCTTGCGCCGCCGGTTGGTGACGATTCGGTTGGCGAGCGCGATGCCGGCGACGACGGTCAGGGCGACGCCGAGGAAGATGAGCGGGATCAGCGGATCCGAAGAGGAGGCGAGCAGCAGATTGACCGTGTTCACGCCGCGACTCTAGCTTACGGCGGTCGAGAACACAACCGCGCAGCATGGACCTATCGCACTTCGTCGAGCGGTTGGCCGCGTCGGTGGACCTGGCCTGCGAGCTGAAATCGACGATCGTGATGGCCTCCACGCGGATCGCGCACCTGAGCTTTGTCGGCGACTCTCTCATTGGGGCCGACGTGAACCTCGAGGCAGGCGTCGTCGTGCCCTGATCGGCGATCACAGCAGGCTCGGCGCCAATGCCGTCCTGTCACCAGGTACGATCCTCCCTCCGCACTCGGTCGTCGCTCGCTTGGAGCTGGTAGACCAAGGAGCGGAGTAGGCTGCTCCGTTGGACAGCACGGTGTCGATGACGTAGAATCCGGTGCTCCTCGCATCCTTCGTTGGCCTGATGTTGAAAGGACCATTGCATGCCAAAGTTCGTGATCGAACGCGAGATTCCCGGCGCTGGCAAGCTCTCCGCCGCTGAGCTCAAGGCCATCTCTCAGAAATCTTGCAGCGTGCTGAGCAGCCTGGGACCGCAGATTCAATGGGTCCAGAGCTACGTCACGGGCGACAAGATCTATTGCGTGTACAACGCTCCGAACGAGGAGATGGTCCGACGTCACGCGAAAGAGGGTGGATTTCCTGCAAACAAGGTCGCGCGGGTTGCGACCATCATTGACCCCACAACCGCCGAATAGCCGATCCACGCTCCAACGCTTGGCGCCTGGCGGCGACCGATGTCTCCGACGCTCAAGCGCATTGTCCTCGCCTTCTTGCTGGCGCCCCTCGCCGGCGTCGGCGCATGCTGGCTGCTCATGGTCCTCTTCGACATTCCCCGCGACGTGTCGGGAGCGCCTATCTACTTCCTCATTGTTTACATGCCGTTCTTCGCGGGCCCCATCTATGCGTTCGCGTGGGTCGTCGGGCTCCCAGCCTACCTCGTGCTGCATCTGGTTCATCGCGTGCGCACGCGGTACTTCGTCGTGCTCTACACGCTCGCGGGCGGTGTGATCATGGGGCGGTTCTTCTGGTCTCGCCCCCAGGCACCAACGTGGATTCTCATCGGAGCGCTGATGGGTGTCGCAACGGGCGTTACGTTCGCGCGGGTGCTCCTCGGCCCTCCAGCTCGCCCCGACGCCCCCGCCGAAGAAGCGCTTGAAGGTGGCGGCCGGTGATCGCAGCCTGTCTGGCTCAGCAGGCCCGCTGGTCAGCCCAGGCCGTGACCGCCTTCTCGCCGGCCCGCCAGATGCGAGCGGGTCAGAGCTCGCCGCACATCTCCGACCCTCCCTCTGAGCGAGCCGATCATTCACCCCCTCGGTCTTGAATCGGGTGTCGTCCGGCTCGTCGAGTACGACCCTCGCTGGCCGGCGCTCTTCGCTGCGGAAGAGCAACGAATACTCCGCGCGTGTGGGACGCTCCCGCTGCAGCTGGAACACGCCGGCGGTACCTCCATTCCTGGTATGTGCGCGAAGCCGGTTCTCGACATCGTGGCAGGCCACCCCGCACACGCGGCGGGTCCGGACTACGTTGCCGCGCTCGAACGAGCGGGGTACGCTCACCGTGGGGAGCAGGGTGTGCCGGGTCGAGAGTTCTTTCGCCGCGGGCAGCCTCGGGCCTACCACGTGCACCTGGTGGAAGCGGGCGGGTCTTTGTGGTGCGACTACCTTGCGTTTCGTGACTACCTACGCGCCCACACCGAGGCCGCACGCGACTTTGCCGACGTGAAGCGGGCCTTGGCTGCGCGCTTCCCTCGGGACCGCGAGGCCTACATCGACGCCAAGTCGGCGGCCGTTCGCGAGATCCTGCGCCTTGCCCGCCGCGGAGGGTAACGTGTGACCCCGCAGTTCAAGAAGACCTCGTTGGCATCGAACCATAGAGGTAGGGCGTGCGAAAACAGTATTACTTTCGGCCGTCCGATCGCGGCCTTTTAGCCTGGGACGTGGACCGCCTGGTTCAACTATCCAGCCACCTGCCGCGCAAACACGTGCTGCTCAGCGACATTCGAGAACCGGACGAGGAATGGGTAAGCGGGGAGGAACGGCCGACCTGGCGCGCACTGGTCTCCCACCTGAGACTGATCGAGCAGGCGGATTTGACATTCCCGATAATCCTCTCCGCCAGCGGTGCGGTGATGGATGGTAGACATCGGATTGCCAAGGCCGTGTGGCAGGGACGAGATCGTATCGACGCCGTTCAATTCGACGAGGACCCGCCGCCCGATCATGTCGGAGTAGGGCCAGACCAGCTCCCGTACTGAAAACGGGCTTCCCGCTAGAGCGCGGTCGCGTAAGTTCCGTGTTAGTCGGGAGGGCTAGACCTAACTGGTAAGGCGGCGGTCTTGAAAACCGCTGGGCGCAAGCCCGTACAGGTTCGAGTCCTGTGCCCTCCGCTTTTCGCCACAGCCACGAAATCGCGTAGCGTCGGTACACACTCTCCGTCTTGTGGCCGGTGAGCGACGTGGCGACAGAGCGGGAGGCACGCGCGGGCTCAACTGGACCAAGCCTTCAGCCGGGATCGGCTCCAGCCTTCTCGGGACGTCGCACGTAGAGTCGACCTAGTCTAGTCTAGAGCGGCAGGTCAATACAGGAAGTCCTTGTCCTCGACATAGGTCGCCTGCTACGGCTGGCCGTCAACCTTGACGGGAACATTGCTGTTGATCGTGGAGCCGTTGCCGAGACCGCCGTACGAATTTGCCCCCCAACAATACGCGACACTGCCCATCGTGAGCCCGCAAGTGTAGTCGGCGCCGGCGCTGATGGCTGCGAAGCGGAGGCTACCCGCGACTGCAACCGGCGTCCTACTCATGTTCGTCGTGCCGGTGCCGAGCTGGCCGAGTCCGTTATCCCCCCAACAGTACGCAACGCCGGCGGTGGTGATGCCACAGCTGTGGAGACCGTGTAGGCCGGCGCTCACTGCTGCGAATGCGAGCCCGCCTGCGACCGCCACAGGCGTCGCACTGCTGGCCGTCGTACCATCGCCGAGTTCGCCAGCCGTGTTCGCTCCCCAGCAATAGGCGGCACCAGCCGTTGTGATGCCACAGGTATGACCGGCGCCCGAACTCACACTGGCGAAGATGAGCGAGCCCGTCACAGCGACTGGTGTTGAACTCGTGGTTATCGTAGCATTACCAAGCCCGCCCGCTCCCCAACAGTACGCAGCGCCCGCAGTGGTGACGGCACAGGTGTGGCTGACCCCCGCACTCAGCACATCGAAGATGAGGTTGCCCGAGACCGCGCCCGGGGTGGTGCTGCTGGTCATTGTGCCGTTGCCAAGCTGGCCGGAGCCGTTGTATCCCCAGCAGTAGGCTGCGCCACCGGTCGTGAGGGCGCAGGGAGACCCGTTGCCCTCGCTCACGAGGGTGAAACTGCGCCCGCCGGACACAGGCACCGGCGTCGTGCTGCTCGTTGCCGTGCCATTACCGAGCGAGCCGTACGTGTTGTTTCCCCAGCAGTACGCAGCATTCGCGGTCGTCACGCCGCAGGTACCGCCGACTGCGCTAACCGATGCGAACGCGAGCCCGCCCACGACGGCCAGCGGCGTCGTGCTGCTAGTCGTATCTCCGTTGCCCAGTTCTCCGAATTGGTTTAATCCCCAGCAGTATGCCGCGCCACCGGTGACCACACCGCAAGTATGGTAGGCCCCAGCACTCACAGAGACGAACGTGAGGGTGGCGACGGTAATTGATGCGGTTCCGCTCTTCCCCTCACTCATTGCCGTGACCGTCGTCGACCCGGCCGCCCCACCTGTCACCAATCCACTCGCACTCACCGTGGCGGCGGTCGTGTTATTGCTCGCCCAGCTGACCACCCGTCCGGTGAGCGCGTTGCCGGACGCGTCCGTGGTCGTGGCCGTCAACTGCACGGTGCTGCCGACGTTGAGGCTCGCCTCAGCGGGTGTGACCACCACCGAGGCCACGGGCGTAGGGGGCGCCATCGAACCGCTTCTTCCGCAACGGGCGAGCGTCAACCCGGCGGTGACTGTTAAGAGATGACGAAACGTGCGCTTCACCCCTGACCTCGCTCCCTGGGCTCCGGTCGGATCAAGACCCCGCGATCACTGAACCCTTCGAGGCGGGACCAAGTATGAAGCGCTGCGGATGGCCGGCCGCACCGACACGGGCGGGTCGAGCGCATACGGCTCCCCGGGACTTGAAAGTGGCTTGAGACCGCGGGGCGAGCGTACGCGCATGCAAGCGCTCACCCTGTTCGGCTACGCCTTCCTCTCGAACGTGGCGCTCGCCGTGCTCCCGCACGAGCCGGCCGTCATCTGGTACGGTGCGCGGCTCGGCCTCTGGCCCACCACGTTCGTCGCGACCGCCGGGACCGTAGCAGCCGCGCTGGTGGACCACCGGGTGTTTGTCCCGCTGATCCGACGGTTTCGCGATGCGAGCGCACACTCTCAGGGCGCGACTTGGGCGGATCGGTTCTTTCGTCGCTTCCCGTTCGTGACGATCGCCCTTTCCGGGCTCACGCCCCTTCCCTTCTTCCCCTTCAAAGCGCTCGCCTTCGCCACGGGTTACCCGCTGCAGCGCTACCTCGCCGCGGTCGCGGCGCGCTCGGCACCGCGCTACGCCCTGCTGGCGTGGTTCGGCGTGGCGGTGCGGCTGCCGACCTGGCTCATCGCCGCGTTGTTCGTGCTGCTGCTGATCCCGTCGTTGAGGATGCTATCGTGGCTCCGGCCAAACGCGAGCTGACGTTTCTCCTGGCCGACCCGGAGCGACGACTGCTGCGCGCTGTGGCGGCGCGGCTGCCGGCGGTCGTGACCCCGGACCACCTCACCGCGGTGGGCGTACTCGGCGCGCTCGGTGTGGGCGCCGCGTACGCGCTCTCGCGCGTCAGCGCAGGATGGCTCTGGGCCGGGAGTGCGTGTCTCGTCGTGCAGTGGCTGGGGGATAGCCTCGACGGCACGTTGGCCCGCGTGCGCAGCACCGAGCGGCCGCGCTACGGCTACTATCTCGACCACATCGTCGACGCCTTTTCAACCGCCGTCATCGGGGTCGGCGTGGCCTTGTCGCCGTATGTGAGCCCGTGCGTGGCGCTGGGACTGGTGATCGTCTACCTCGGCCTGTCGATCAACGTCTATCTCGAATCGAGCGTGTTCGGGGTGTTCCGCCTCGCCTATGGCCGGCTCGGTCCGACCGAGATTCGTATCATGCTGATTGCCGCGAACGGCGTGCTCGCGGTGCTCGCTCCGGGACCGACCCTGTACGTCGTCGCCAACGCGACGCTGGTGCTGCTCGGCGTCGGGATGGTGGCGACGCTGGTCGCGAGAGTAGCACAGAACCTATCGCGGCTCGCACGGGAGGAGCCCGATGTCAGGACTCCTCATACCTCACCCCTCGGGGCCACTCGGCACCTAGGCATCTCGGCGACTGCTTAGACCCTCCGCTCTTTACCTCTGATACACCCGCACGTAATCCACCCGCATCGTCTGCGGAAACACCGTCGTCGAATCGGGATTACCCGGCCAGTAGCCACCGACAGCGACGTTGAGCAGGATGAAGAAGGGATGGTCGTACACCCACCGCCCCGGCACCGAGCTCGGCGTCACGGTCTTATAGAGAGTGCTGTCGACGAACCACCGGATCGTGTCCCGCTGCCACTCCACCGCAAACACGTGGAACGTG
>WNES01000137.1_pt1 | contig 40321 bp, 31 predicted proteins | sample 5399931 | NCBI WGS metagenome assembly WNES01 (sample SAMN13153332, study PRJNA577476) | soil metagenome | isolation source: 20 cm grassland meadow soil 2 days after 3rd rain plot 5 | place: USA:California | collected 2015-11-11
AACTCGAGGATGCGGTCGGCGATCGTCGCATACTCGCCGCTGAAGTGATGGCCTCGGCCGATCTGCGCGCGCTCGACGTTGCCCGCGGCGAGCTCCGGACAGATCGAGTCGCTCTCGCCCTCTCCGTAGATGCACAGCACCGGCGCGGCGCCGAGGCGAGCGAGCTCGGGCCGGGTCGGCGGACCCCGGTCGTCGCTTGCCACCCAGTCGGCGATCCGGATCTCGAACGAGGCGTTGGAGTCGATCCCGAGCAGGCTCACGCTCGCCACCCGCGCGCGCAGCTCCGGCGGCAGCCGGTTGACGACGAACGGCAGCACATCGGCGCCGAACGAGTAGCCGATGAGCAGCACGCGTTCCTCGTTCCAGGCCGCGAAATAATGACGCAGCACGCGCGAGGCGTCCTCGGCGGTGCGCTCGGGCGTGCGCTCGCTCCAGAAATACTTCAGCGAGTTCAGGCCCACCGTCGGCACGCCGTTCCCGGCGAGCCGCGCGGCCAGCTCCTGGTCGAGGCCGGCCCAGCCGCCGTCACCGGTGAGGAGCAGCGCGAACTCCCGGGAGACGCCGCTGGCGCGCACCTCGATCACCGGCAGATCAGAGATTTCCGGCGGCCTCGGCGGCGCCGACTCGGCGGGGACGATGAGGCGCGCGTAGGCATCGCGAAACTGCGGCATCCAGTTGCGCTCGACTCCGAAGCCGTGGCCGACGAGCGGCAGCCTCACGACCTCGCCGTGTGCCGTGCGCGAGGCGAACTCATCGGCCGCGTGCGCCTCACATACCTGGTCCTTCTGACCCTGCAGCGCGATCCAGGGCTGCTTCAGATTCGCGGCGGGCTCGAGCACGAGCTCGCCCCGCTCGTTCGCCCGGTAGCGGAGCCCGGCGCCCGGGCAGAGCGCCGCCCCGGCAAAGTCCTGGTCGGGGCAGAAGCCGAGGCTGAGCGCGCCGGCGAAGGTCCCCGGCGGGGACTCGACCAGCGCCGCATAGACCACGGTGGCGCCCGAGGAATAACCGATGAGCACCGGCACGTGATACTCGCTCATCCCGATCTCTTTCTGCACCTGGTGGCTGAGCGCCTCGAAATCGGCGGCGATCATCTGGCAGGGCGCCCCCGGGTGCGCCGCGCGGCGCAGGCTCCCGAGGTACTGCCGGATGTCGGCTCCGATCACCACCGCCCCCATGGCGGCGAGCGCGCGCGCCATGCCGACGACCCCGAGCTCCCAGCCGCCGTCGCCCGAGAGGAAGAGCGCGACGCCGCGTGCTGCGCCCTCGGGAATGTAGACGGTGACGGCGCCGAAGCGCGCGCTCGGGAGGTGCGTCGCATAGATGTTGTCGGCGGTGGGCGGGTGGGCGCGGGGCGCGTGCCCAGCGGCGGGTGCCGGTGCCGCCGCGGCGGGCGCCGGTGCCGCCGCGGCCGCGCCCGTCGAGGCGAGGGCGCAGGCTCCCGCCCCGATGAGCAGCGCTCGAGGGATCAGGCTCCGCGGCGACCGGAGGATCATCTCGTGAACAGCTCCTTCACACCGCCTGCGATCAGCACCGACACGTCCACCAGCACCCGGGGCAGCGCGATCCCCCCGCGCGCCACGAGATAGCGCGGCTCCCAGGTCGGATCGAACTTCGCCTTGTAGCGCCGCAGTCCCTCGAAGTTATAGAAGTGCTCGCCGTAGCGGAAGATGAGGTTGCCGACCCGGTGCCACGCGGGCGCGAGTGGATGCGCGTCGAGACCCGACAGCGGCGCCATGCCGAGGTTGAAGGAGCGATAGCCCGCCTCCCGCCCCCACAGCATGAGCTCGATGAACAGGAAGTCCATGCAGCCGCGCGGCGCGTCCGCGTCGAAGCGCATGAGGTCCACCGAGAGCTCGGCCTTCGTGCCGGTGGTCCACAGGTTCGCGAACGCCGTGGGAGCGCCGCCGGAGCGCACCAGGGCGAGCGGGAACTGCCGCAGGTACGCCCGCGAGAACGCGCCGATCGAGAAGCGCTTTTCGCCGGTCGATTTGGCCGAGAGCCACGCGTTCGAGATCCGCTGCAGCGCGGGCATGAGCGCCTCGACGCCTTCCGCGGGCACCACTTCGAAGCTGGCGCCATCGCGCTGCGCGCGGCGATGAGCCTGCCGCAGCTCGGCGCGCGTGGCGCCCTCGAGCGAGAACTCGGCGAGCGGCACGCGCGCCTCCTCGCCGATCTTGAGCGCGGCGAGGCCGAGATCCACATAGAGAGCCAGCCGTTCGGCACCCACCTGGTAGAAGACGGTCTGGCCGCCATGGTGATCGGAGATCTCGCGCAGCCGCCACACCAGCTCTTCCGCCCCCTCCTTCGAGCCCACCGGGTCGCCGAGCGCGATCCAGCTGCTACGGGCGATCTGGTACATCACGAAGGCATCGCCGGCCTCGCTGAACAGCAGCCGCTTGTCGCCGGCGAGCGCGGCGTTGGCGAGCGTCGAGTCCGAGCGCTCGATGAGCGCGCGCGCGCGGGCGAGCTCCTCGGGCCCGGCGACCGCGGGCTCGGGGCGCGCCGGCCGCAGCATGTTGAGGAGAATGTAGGCGCTGCCGAGCACGATGACCGCGAGCGACGCGCGCAGCATGCGCGGCGCGTTGCCGTGCAGCGCGAAGGTCCACCACAGCTGATCGGAGTAGCCGACTTGCCGATGCGAGACGATGCCGATCCACACGGCCATCGCGATCACCCCAAGGATGCTCGCCACCCACACGGGCGTGAAGCGCTCGGAGAGGATCGCGGTGGGGCGGTAGAAGGCGCGCCGCCCGAGCATCAGCACGCCGAGGATCAGCGCCAGGACGATCGCCTCCTCGAAATCGAGGCCCTTCAGGAGCGACGCGAACATGCCGGCGATCAGCAGCCACGCCGAGATGTGGTAGGCGGCCTGCACGCGGCGGAACAGCGCGCGCGAGAGCACCAGCAGTCCCAGTCCCGCGAGGCTCCCGCCGAGGTGCGACACCTCGAGCACCGCGAGCGGCAGGAACTGATCGAGGAACGCGAGCCGCTCCTCGATCCCGGGCGTCGCGCCCGAGATGAGCAGCAGCGTGCCGGCCAGGAACGTGAGCGCGCCGGCGATCTGCGGCACGACCGGCGCGACGTAGATGCTCGCCAGCTCGTGCGCGCGGGCGAGCGCGGGGCGCTGCCCCGCGAGCTCCTTGGCGCCGAACAGCAGCGTGGCGAAGAGCAGCGGCACGAGATAGTAGACGCCGCGGTACGCGAGCAGTGAGCCGAGGAGTGCGTCCGGAGGAATGCCGGGCAGCGCCAGCAGCATCACCGCCTCGAACACGCCGACGCCGCCGGGAACGTGGCTGACGACGCCGGCGATCACTGCCGCCGCATAGATGCCGAGGAAGCTGACGAAGCTGATGTGCGCTCCCGCCGGCAGCAGCGACCAGAGCACCGCGCTCGAGAGCGAGAGGTCCGCGACCCCGAGCAGGATCTGCGTCAGGCCGATCGCCGCTCCCGGAGCGCGCAGCGCCCAGCCGCGGATCTCGAGCTTGCCGCGTGCGAGAGAGGCCCAGAGCGCGTAGGCACCGACCGCGCCGAGCAGCGCCGTCCCGACGAGCAGCGACCAGCTGTGATGCAGGCGCAACATGGTCGCGGCGTTCGAGGCGGCGCGCAGCAGCGACAGGCCCGACACGGTCGCGAGTCCGATGCCGAAGGACAGACTGCAGAAGCCGGTGAGGGTCGCCACGTCGATGGCGCCGAGGCCCGCGGTGGCATACAGCCGGAAGCGGATCGCCGCTCCGGTGAAGGCGGCGAAGCCGAGCGTATGCCCGAAGGAGTAGGCGATGAAGGACGTGAACACGATGCGCGGGTAGCGGATCTTTCGCCGCAGGTAGCGCAGCGCCAGCACCTCGTAGGTGGAGAGCAGCCAATAACTCGCCGCCGTGAAGCCGAGCGCGGCCAGCACCTGGCGGCGCGGGATGGCGTGCAGGTGCTCGAAGATGCTGCGGATGTGCAGCCGCGAGAGCTGGCGGTGCAGCAGCAGCACCACGCCCGCTAACACCAAGAGCGCCGCGAGCGGCCCGAGCCAGCGGCGCAGCGGCCGCTCGTCGCGAGCTTGCGTCGGCGGCGCGGTCAGTTCCGACAAGGCTCTCAGCTTTCCCTTCAGCGCGTCAGCGGCTTGTAGCGGATGCGGTGCGGCTGCGCGGCGTCCTCGCCCCTGCGGCGCCTGAAATCCTCGACGTACTCCCGGTAATTGCCTTCGAACCACACCACCTGCGAGTCGCCCTCGAAGGCGAGGATGTGGGTCGCAATGCGGTCGAGGAACCAGCGGTCGTGGGAGATCACGACCGCGCAGCCGGGGAAGCCGAGCAGCGCCTCCTCGAGCGCGCGCAGCGTCTCGATGTCCAGATCGTTGGTCGGCTCATCGAGCAGCAGCACGTTGCCGCCGGCGCGCAGCACCTTGGCGAGGTGCACGCGGTTGCGCTCCCCGCCGGAGAGCTGCCCGATCAGCTGCTGCTGCTGCGTGCCGCGGAAATTGAAGCGCCCGACGTAGGCGCGCGAGGGCGTCTCGTAGGCGCCGACCCGGATCATGTCGAGGCCGCCGGAGATCTCCTGCCAGACGGTCTTGCCGTCATCGAGCGTCTGGCGCGACTGATCGACGTAGGCGAGGCGCACGCTCTCGCCGAGGCGGATCTTGCCGGCATCGGGCGGCTCGCCCCCGGTCAGCATGCGAAACAGGGTCGTCTTGCCGGCGCCGTTCGGGCCGATGATGCCGACGATAGCGCCCCGCGGCATTCTGAAGCTCAGGTTGTCGATCAGCAGCCGCTCGCCGTAGCCCTTGCGGAGCCGCTCGACCTCGATCACCAGATCCCCGAGCCGCTCTCCGGGCGGGATGTAGATCTCGTTGGTTTCGTTGCGCTCCTGGAATTCGCGCGAGGCGAGCTCCTCGTAGCGCTCGAGCCGCGCCTTGCTCTTCGCCTGGCGCGCCTTGGGGTTCTGCCGCACCCACTCGAGCTCGTGGGCGAGCGTCTTGCGCAGCGCCTCGCGCTCGCGCTCCTCGAGCGCGAGGCGCTTCTCCTTCTGCTCGAGCCATGAGGAGTAGTTGCCGTGCCACGGGAGCCCAAAGCCGCGGTCGAGCTCGAGGATCCACCCGGCGACGTTGTCGAGAAAGTAACGGTCGTGCGTCACCGCGATCACCGTGCTCGGATACTGCTCGAGATAGCGCTCGAGCCAGGCGACCGATTCCGCGTCGAGGTGATTGGTCGGCTCATCGAGCAGCAGCATGTCCGGGGTCGACAGCAGCAGCCGGCACAGCGCCACGCGGCGCCGCTCCCCGCCCGAGAGCGTGGCGATGCTCGCCTCCCACGGCGGCAGGCGCAGCGCGTCGGCGGCGATCTCGAGTTTGCGCTCGAGCTCCCAGCCGCCTGCGGCGTCGATCGCGTCCTGCAGCTGCGCCTGGCGCTCGAGGAGCGCGTTCATCTCCTCCTCTTCCAGGGACTCGCCGAAACGCTCGCTGATGCGATTGAATTCCTCCACCTGCCGGAAAGTCTCCCCGAGCCCCTCCATCACCGTGGTGCGCACGTCCTTCGCGGCGTCGAGCTGCGGCTCCTGCGACAGGAAGCCGATGCGGATGCCGCTCTGCGGGCGCGCCTCGCCGTCGAAGCCCGTGTCGATCCCGGCCATGATCTTGAGCAGCGTCGATTTTCCCGCGCCGTTCAGGCCGAGGACGCCGATCTTCGCGCCCGGAAAGAACGACAGGCTGATGTCGCGCAGGATGACCCGCTTCGGCGGCACGACCTTCGACACCCGGTTCATGGTGTAGATGTATTGGGCCATGGAAACGATTATGGTCGAGGCTGCCGCCGATGGCGATGCCTCGCCGGGTGAGCCGTGGCGGCGCTGTGTTAGGCTTCGGCGCCGGGGAGCGACCCCTCACAGGGAGCGACAGCGTACCGACATGAGCAACGTGGCCGTGGTGCTCGGCGAGCGGCTGGCCCGTTACGGCTTTGGCGACGGCCATCCCTTCGGGCCCGATCGGCATGGCGTCTTCGTGCGCGAGTTCGAGGCGCGCGGCCTCCACAAGCGCGTGCGTGTGCTCGAGCCGCGCATCGCCTCGGACGAGGAGCTGCGCGCGTTCCACAGCCCCGCCTACCTCGAGTTCGTGCGCGAGCGCTCGGAGAGCGGTCAAGGCTTTCTCGACGCCGGCGACACCCCGGCGTTCCGCGGCGTGTACGAGGCGGCGGCCTGCGTGGTCGGCGCCACGTTGAGCGCCGTGGAGGCGATCATGCAGGGGGAGTGTCGCCGGGCCTTCGTGCCGATCGCGGGACTGCACCACGCGGCGCGCGAGCGCGCGGCCGGCTTCTGCGTGTTCAACGACTGCGGCGTGGCCATCGAGCTCTTGAAGCGCCAGGGCCTGAAGCGCGTCGGTTACGTGGACATCGACGCGCATCACGGCGACGGCGTGTTCTACGCATTCGAGGAGGATCCGGCGGTGGTGTTCGCCGACCTGCACGAGGACGGGCGCTACCTCTACCCGGGCACCGGCGCGCGCCAGGAGAGCGGGCGCGGGGCGGCCGAGGGTACCAAGCTCAACCTGCCGCTTCCTCCGGGGGCCGATGACGAGGTGTTCGCGCAGGTGTGGCCGCAGGTCGTGGCGCACCTGGAGAAGTTTTCCCCCGAGTTCATCATCCTTCAGTGTGGCGCCGACAGCATCGAGGGCGACCCCATCACCCATCTGCGCTTCTCGCCGCGCGTGCACGGACGCGCCGCGCGCGAGCTGGCGGCGCTCGCGGAGCGCTTGGGTCACGGGCGGGTGCTCGCGCTCGGCGGCGGGGGTTACCACCGCGAGAATCTGGCGCGCGCCTGGACCGCGGTGGTCGAGAATCTGCTGTAGGCGAGGCTCATGTTCCGCACCAACATGACCATCGCAGGCTTCGATCCCGAGCTGGCCGAGGCGCTCGCGGGCGAGCGTCGCCGCCAGGAGGAGCACGTGGAGCTCATCGCCTCCGAGAATTACGCGAGCCCCCGCGTGCTCGAGGCGCAGGGCTCGGTGCTCACCAACAAATACGCGGAAGGCTATCCCGGCAAGCGCTACTATGGCGGCTGCGAGTACGTGGACGTGGCCGAGCAGCTCGCGATCGACCGGGCGAAGAAGCTCTTCGGCGCCGACTATGCCAACGTGCAGCCGCACTCCGGCTCCCAGGCGAACGCCGCGGCCTACCTCGCGCTGGTGCAGCCCGGGGATCCGATCCTCGGCATGAGCCTCGACCACGGCGGACACCTGACGCACGGCGCCAAGGTCAACTTCTCCGGGAAGCTGTTCCGCGCCGCGCAGTACGGCATCCACCCCGAGACGGGCGAGATCGACTACCAGCAGGTACAGCGGCTCGCCGAGGAGCACCGGCCGAAGATGATCGTCGCCGGCTTTTCCGCCTACTCGCGGGTCATCGACTGGGCGCGCTTCGAAACAATCGCCCGTGGCGTCGGCGCGTATTTCGTGGTGGACATGGCGCACGTCGCGGGGCTGGTGGCCGCAGGTGTCTACCCGAGCCCGCTCCCGCACGCCGACGTCGTGACCACCACCACTCACAAGACGCTGCGCGGGCCGCGCGGCGGGCTGATCCTGGCGCGCGCGAACGAGGAAATCACCCGCAAGCTGAACTCACTCGTGTTCCCCGGGACGCAGGGCGGGCCGCTCATGCACGTGATCGCCGCCAAGGCGGTGGCGCTCCTCGAGGCGCTGCAGCCGGAGTTCCGCGAGTACCAGCGGCAGGTGCTCAGCAACGCGCGCGCCATGGCGGCGCGGCTTGCGAGCCGCGGCTATCAGATCGTCTCCGGGGGCACGGACAATCACCTCTTCCTCATGAGTCTCGCCGACCGCAACATCACGGGCAAGGACGCCGACGCGGCGCTCGGGCGCGCCAACATCACCGTCAACAAGAACGCCGTCCCCAACGACCCGCGCCCGCCCATGGTCGCGAGCGGCCTGCGCATCGGCACGCCGGCCTCCACCACCCGCGGCTTCAAGGTGCGCGAGGTGGAGCAGGTGGCGGACTTCATCGCCGAAGTGCTGGACGCGGAGGCCGCCCCGGCGGCGATCGAGCGGGTGCGCCCCAGGGTGCTCGAGCTGTGCGGACGCTTTCCGGTGTACGGACCGTAGCGACCGGGACGGTACACGCCGCATGCACTGTCCCTTCTGCGGCCACGTCGAGACCAAGGTGACCGATTCGCGCCTCGCGGGGGAAGGCCGTCAGATCCGCCGCCGCCGCGAGTGCCTGAAGTGCGGCGAGCGCTTCACGACTTTCGAGTCGGCCGAGCTGGTGATGCCGATGGTGATCAAGGGCGATCGTGGCCGCGAGGCCTTCGATGAGGGGAAACTGCGCGCCGGCATGGAGAAGGCGCTGGAGAAGCGCCCCGTGCCGCGCGAGCAGATCGACGAGGCCGTGAGCCGCGTCGTGCACAAGGTGCGAAGCCTCGGCGACCGGGAGGTGTCCGCGCGCGCGATCGGGGAGCTCGTGATGGAGGAGCTGCGCCACCTCGACGAGGTCGCCTACGTGCGCTTCGCCTCCGTGTACCGCCACTTCGAGGATGTCGAGGCGTTCCACGAGGAGATTCAGCGGCTGCGGAGCGCCCGCTCGGCGCCGCCGACTCAGCCGCGCGGACGCAAGCGCCACGCGCCACGCGCCGTGGACCGCGATCAGCTGCCGTTGCTGCCGCCGGAGCCCGCGGCCAACGATGCCACCGGGGGCTCGGGGGAGGAGAAATGACCGAGCACCGCGCCGGAGCGAGGGGGCAGCCGTGAGCGCGCTCTCCGAGCTCGACCGCGAGGCCATGCAGCGCGCCCTCGGCCTCGCCGAGCGGGGCCTCGCCAGCACCGACCCGAATCCGCGCGTGGGCTGCGTGATCACCCAGGGCGAGCGCATCGTCGGCGAGGGCTGGCACGAGCGCGCCGGCGAGGCACACGCCGAGGTCAAGGCGCTCGAGGCCGCCGGCGCGCAGGCCGCGGGGGCTACGGTGTACGTGACGCTCGAGCCCTGCAGCCATCACGGCCGCACGCCCCCCTGCGTCGAGGCGCTGCTCGAGGCGCGCGTGGCGCGCGTGGTGTATGCCGCCACCGATCCCAACCCCGAGGTCAACGGACGCGGCGCCGCGGCGCTGCGCGAAGGGGGCGTCGAAGTCGAGGGAGGGCTGCTCGAGCGCGAGGCGCTCGAGCTCAACTGCGGATTCGTGAAGCGCATGCGAGAGGGGCGCCCCTGGGTGCGCGTGAAGCTCGCGATGAGCCTCGACGGCCGTACGGCGCTCGGAACCGGTGAGAGCCGCTGGATCACCGGGGAGGCGGCGCGCGAGGACGTGCAGCAGTGGCGCGCGCGCAGCTCCGCGATCCTCACTGGAATCGGAACCGTGCTGGCCGATGACCCCAGGCTCGATGTGCGAGCGCCTGCGGAGGCCGCCGGGCAACCGGGAACGGCTGCGGAATCGCCGCGCCAGCCGCTGCGCGTGGTGCTCGACAGCCACCTGCGCACTCCGCCGGGCGCGCGACTGCTCACCGGGGGCGGCGAGGTGATGGTCCTGACGGCGCAGAGCTCGCTCAAGGACGTGCAGTCGGGCATGCGACTCACCGCGAGGGGAGTGCGCATCGAGACGGTGCCGGAGGTGAACGGCCGGCTCTCGCTCGGGGCGGCGCTCGACCGGCTGGGGGAGCTCGAGATCAACGAGCTGCAGGTCGAGGCGGGTCCCACTGTCGCGGGCGAGCTGGTGCGGCACTCGCTCGCGGACGAGCTGCTGCTCTACGTGGCGCCGCGGCTGCTCGGCGATGAGGCGCGGCCGCTCCTCGAGCTGCCGGCGCCCGCTTTCCTGAGCGAGGCGCGCGCGTTTACCCTCATCGAGATGCGTCAGCTCGGCGATGACCTGCGGCTGCGGCTGCGACCGCGCGTCGCGCTGGCGCCGGCGGCCGGCGTTTGAGACTCGAAGGCAAGCGGGAGCGGCCCTGTTCACCGGAATCGTTCAGGACATCGGAGAGGCGCGCTCGCTCGAGCCGCGCGGCGGCGATGTGCGCCTCACCGTCGCCTGCCGCCGCCTCGACCTCTCGCGGGTGCAGCTCGGCGACAGCATCTGCGTGCAGGGCTGCTGCCTGACGGTGACCGAGCGGTCGGGCCAGGCCTTCGCCGCCGATGTCTCGCGGGAGACTCTCTCGCTCACGACGCTCGGGGATCTGGTCGCGGGCTCTCCCGTCAATCTCGAGCCGGCGCTCAGGGCGGGAGATCCGCTCGGCGGCCATCTCGTGTCGGGACACGTGGACGGCGTCGCGCGAGTCGTGGCCGCGAGCGAAGAAGCTCGTTCCGTGCGCCTGAAGATCGAAGTTCCGGCGCAGCTCGCCCGCTACATCGCGCGCAAGGGCTCGGTCGCCGTCGACGGGGTGGGCCTCACCATCAACGAGGTCGGGGACACCGTCTTCGGCGTCAACATCATCCCCCATACCCAGGCGGTCACGACACTCGGCAAGCTCGCGGTCGGCGCGCGCGTCAATCTCGAGGTGGACCAGGTCGCCCGCTACCTCGAGTCGCTGCTGCCGCCGTCACTGCAGCGGTGAAGCCGCTGACGACTTGCATATCGGCTGCTCAAGGAGGCGCTCGATCAAGCCGAGCAGTGCGCAAGCCGCGCCGGTGACGCCACGAAAGCCCGGGGAGACCGCCGCGCGCTCGCTTACAGGCGCGCCCTCACGGAGAGCTGGATTTCCCGCGGCACGTGGGCATGGTTCGCGCGGCCGAAGTACCGCGAATCGAGCGTGCCCACGTAATTGAAGTAGTTGACGTGGTTGAGCAGGTTGAAAGCGTCGAGGCGCAGCTCCAGGCTCTGCGCGCCTTTGCTCTTCTCTCTCAGGACGAACCGCTTCGCCACGCGCAGGTCGACGTCGGCGAAGGACGGACCCCTGCCGCTGTTGCGCCCGACATTGCCCGGCCCGGGCTGGATCAGCCAGTGCACGCCGCTCGGGGTGGTCTGGACCAGCCTGCCGGCGAACAACGCCTCGGGCCCGTCGTAGAGCGTACCCGGTGTCCCGCCGACGACCCCTGAGCCGTCGATGCCGAAGGACTGGAAGGGCGCTGCGGGGTTTCCGAGGGTCGGGCGATCGTTGAACACGGTGTCCTGGTTGTCGTCGAAGCCCGTCGTGATGTCGTAGGGGGTGGCGGAGCTCAGCGAAACGACGCAGCCGAGAGTGAAATGCCCGGGCAGGTAGAGGACCCCGGCGAGGTTGAATCGATGTCGCTGATCGTAGTCCGCGGGCCCGCGTTCGCCCGCCAGGTTGTAACTGTCCGCCGGCGGCCGGCACAGGCCCGGCTGCGAGAAGAGGCACGAGGTGTCGTCGGTTGCGCGCGAGAACGTGTACTGCGCGACCAGGTGCAACGTGTAGGCTATCGTGGCGCGGACTCCGAGACTGAGACTGTCGGAGCGTGAGCTGCCCGTAGTCTCGAATTGATCGACGTTCAGGAAATTCGGGTCGGGGCGGATCCCGGTCGCCGGCAGCGGAGCGTTGATGTCGCGCATGCGATAGAGCCGCCGCCCGCCCAGCCGCGTGTATTCCGCGGTGAGGGTGGTGTGCTCGCCGAGCTTGCGCTCCACCCCCAGGCTTGCCTGGATGTCATAGGGAGCCCGGAGGTGCGGAGCGAGGCGCAGCACGTTCGGCGGGCCGGCCTGCGCGAAGGGATCCCCCGTCAGCGGGTAGCTCGGATTGGTCAGAACGACCTGGCGGAGGTTGGATCCGTCGAGAAGCAGGTACTGCTCTTCGAGAGTGACCGGCTGGCGTTGATAGAAAATGCCGCTACCCGCGCGCACTATGGTCCTGCCGTCCTCCGACGCAGCGGACAGCGCGAGGCGCGGCGCCAGATCGGCGTGCTCGTCGAGATTCGACTGCAATTCGTGCCGCACCCCGAGGAGCAGGTTGAGCCGCGGCCGCAGGCGGATCTCATCCTGAAGGAAGTAGGCGAACTCGTTCTGGGTGAACCTCACCCGGGGGTTGCCGCCGTTGACCGTGTACTGACGCGGCAGGTTGTTCACGAAGTTCGGGAGATCGGAGAAGGTGTATGTTCCCCCGAAATTGGAAGCGTCCGTGTAGTCGATGAGTCGCGACTTCGCGAGGCCGCCGAAGCGCAGCGAGTGCGGCCCCACGCGGTAGGACACGAGGTCCTGGAAGTCGATGTCCTTCTCCACGCTCTGCCGCGAGACCTGCGCGCCGCCGCCGTTGAACGCGCCGTTCACCAGCACGGCCGGCGCATCGCTCATGCTGTCGGCAGTCTTCGGCCGGTACCTGAAGTCGAAGCGCAAGTCGTTCCGAAGGTCCGTGCCGACGCGGGCGACGTCCGAGATCCGCAGCTCGTGCGTCCGATTCCTCGAATTCCAGGCGCGCTCGGGGAGATCGAAGGCGCCGACGCCCTGGTTGGTCTGCCGATCGTCGCTCCAGTTGTAGCGCAGCGAGAGGGTGTGGAGCGGGGTGCGGAAGTCGCTGCGCGCGATCAGGTGAGCGGTGCGCCGCGGGAAGGGCAGGGGCTCGCTCACCGCCCCCGAGGGCGTCAGGGCAGTGGTGAAGCTGTTGTCGTTGTCCCTGAGGTAATCACCGCCGACGAAGAAAGTGGCCTTGCCGCCGAGCCACGGCCCGTCGAACTGCCCTGCGCCCCAGTCGCGCTGTCGAGATGGGTGTACCGTATCAAAGGGGTTCGTGGCATCGAAGTGGTTGTCCCTGTAGGCGAACTCAAAACGCCTGTGTAGCCGAACCAGGGACCCCCCCCAGGTGGTGACCTCGATGCGTCCCTTCCCCGGTCGGCTGAACTCCGCCGAATAAGGATTGCTGTCGACGGCGACGGTCTTGACGCTCGAGCTCGGGACGTCGAGCGTGTCGCCCTCCACGCCGTCGACCACGATCCTGGTTCCGCCGGCGCCGTTGGCGGCGGGATCGACGAACAGCGAGGCGACCGCCAGGGGGTCCTCCAGCTTCGCCGGCAGGCTCCCCAACAGGGCGCCGTCCAGCTCAACCGCGGAGGCGTTCTGCTGCGCTGCGAGTGGATCGTCGCCGCGCGCGGTGACGGTCACCTCCGCCATGCCCTCGCTGTCGTCGGCGGTTTGCGGATCTGTCGAGGGCTTGCCGGCGCAGAGCGCCGGCAGGCAGCAGGCGATCCCAAGGGGCAAGAGCGCGGACGCTCGCATCGCCGGCGCGGGCTCAGTCACAGCCGGTTTCCACGCCCGCCATGAAGGTGGTGGCGACCGCCCCCCCACAGGCAATCACGCCGAGCTTGCCGTCGGCTGGCTCAATCCACGCAGAATTGCCGCGCTCAGGTGCCATGGGCGTGGCCGAGCGCTAGCAGCGTGTCCGCGGCGTCGAGCTGCTGAAGAGTCCCGCGGAGCTGGCCGTGACCAAGCTGGGGCGCAGCAAACCGCTCCATCGAACACACTTGCCCCGCATCACTGCAGCGGTGAAGCCGTCGCGCCGTAGCGTCCGGTCGCGAGCGGCCCGGTCAGCGTGAAGACTCCGCTCGTCGAGTCGTAGAGCTCGGCGCTCGTCTCGCCCAGGGGGCTCGTGGGCTGCATGGTTCCGCCGACGATCAGGATCACACCATTCCCCAGCGACGTCGCGGTGTGATGCATGCGCGTGCTGGCCATGGGACCCGTCGCATGGAAGGTGTTGGTTGCCGGGTCGTAGAGATCCGCAGTCGCGGTGGCGACCGAGCCTGCCTTGGTCAACCCGCCCGCAAGGAGCACCTTGCCGTTCGGCAACAGCGTCGCCGTGTGGAATTGACGCTCGACGCTCATTGTGCTGGCGATGGACGTGAACGTATCAGCGACTGGATCGTAGAGCTCGGCGGTCCGCACAGGTCCGCCGCTCGGAGTGACCCCGCCGCCTGCAACCAACACCTTGCCGCTCGGCAACAGAGTCGCGGTTGGACTGCTGCGCGCGCCGACCAGGGTATGCGACGTCGCCGTGAATGTGCCGGTACCCGGATCGTAGAGCTCGGCGCCGCTCGTCGCCGTGCAGCTGATGCAGCTCGCACCGTTGACCGAGCCTCCGACGATCAGCACTTTCCCGTTCGCCAGGAGCACTGCAGCGTGGTCGCTCACGGGAGTCGTCATGTTCCCCGTGCGCGTGAACGTTCCAGCGACTGGATCGTAGAGCTCGGCACAGGGGTTGGTCGTGGTCCCGGCACGGCCGGCGATGAGCACCTTGCCGCCCTGAAGAACGGTGGCGGTGTGTCCCTTGTGGGCGCACAGCATGCTGACCGTTGTCGCGCCGAACGCTTTGCTCGCTACCTGAAAGGTCTCCGCCGTGGTGATCGCCGAACCGCTGGCGTTGGCACCGCCGGCGATGAGGATGGTGGCTCCGGCGGAGATGAGTGACGCGGTGGGCCGATAGCGCGCGGCGGACATGTTCCCCGCGCTCGTGAACGCGGAGGAAGCAAAGATCTCGCCGCTCGTGAGCGGCGCCATCGAGGCCGTTGTCTGACCTCCGACGACCAGAACCGCCGCCGTGGCCGGGATCACGGGTGCGACCGTGAAGGTCGCGGTGTTGGAGGCTCCACCGCCGGGAGAAGGATTGGTGACGACCACTGAATAAGAGCCGACCGTCGCCTGATCTGCGCTCGTGAGCGAAATGGTGAGCTGAGACGCACTGACGAACGTCGCGGTGTGCGGCACGCTGTTGTACGTGACGCTCGAGCTGGACAGGAAGCCCGAGCCGCTGATCGTCAATGTCGGGGCGGCCGTCCCCGCGGTAACCGACGCCGGCATCAGGCCGCTGATGACCGGCACCGGGTTGCCGACCGTGAAGCTGACGCTCGCCGAGGCGCCCCCGCCGGGCGGCGGATTGGTCACGATCACCGCATAGGAGCCGAGCATCGCCTGATCGGCGGCGGTCAACTGAATGGTGAGCTGGGTCGCGCTGACGAAGGCCGCCGTGTGCGGCACGCCGTTGTAGGTGACCGTCGAAGTCGCCATGAAGCCCGAGCCGTTGATGGTGAGCGTCTGGCCCGCCGCGCCCGCAGTCGCGGACGGCGGGGAGAGACTCGTGACGGCGGGCATCGGGTTGCTCGCGGTGACCGTGAAGGTGACGCTGTTGGAGGTCCCGCCACCGGGCGCCGGATTGGTCACGACCACGGCGTAGGAGCCCGCGGTCATCTGATCCGCGGCGGTCAACTGGACGGTGAGCTGACTTGCGCTGACGTAAGTTGCCGTGCGGGCGGCGCCGCTGTAGGTGACCGTCGAGGCCGCCATGAAGCCCGAGCCGTTGATCGTCAGCGTCTGGGCCGCGGCGCCTGCGCTCGCGGAGGCGGGCGCGAGGCCGCTGATTGCAGGCGTGGGGTTGTAGCTCCCGCCGCTGCTGGATCCTCCGTAGCCGCCGCCACCGCAACCGGAAGCCACTAACACCAGACAGATGGCGACGGCGCCACACAGACCTCGCGGAAGGCGATGCGATCTCAACACGGCGGGCATGGGAGTATCTCGAGATAGTGGTTGTTTGTCCTACCTCTTACGCCCCACCTCGAAGCTCGTCAAAGCGACACCGTTTTGCGACTGGGTAATGACCGGTAGCTCGCCGGGTGAACAACATGTAGCCGCAAGTCGTAGATCACCCCGGGTGGCGCCGCCGAGCGCTCGCCCGTCAGCCCGCTAACCCCAGCGGGGTTGCTCGTCAAGACTGATACCCAGCGCCGTTTTCGCCACCACCTCGTGCGTCAGGAAGGAATTCGCCGGATGGATGCGGCCCAGCCGTGCGTCGCGCACCAGCCGCTCGTAACCTGCCGAGCGGAAGATCCCGTAGCCGCCGGTCACATCAAGCCCGAGGTCCACCACGCGCCAGGAGCCCTCCACCGCGTGGTACTTGGCGGCGAACACCTTCGATGGCCACGCGGCGCCGTGATCCACGCCGTTCGACCAGTCCGCGGCGACGGTTTCGAGATGCGGTTCGATGGCTTCAAGTTCGATGACCATGTCGGCGATCGCGTGCTGCGCCTCGGGGTGATACGCCATCGAGCGGGAGAGCGCCAACGAGCGCTTACTCTTCACCGCGGCGATACTCACGTCGAGCGCACGCTTCGCCAGGCCGTAGTAGATATTTCCAAAGCCGAGCAGCGCCCAGGCAAACAGCGACATCACGAAAGGGTCCACTCCGGCCCCGCCGGCGGGGACGACCCGGGCCACATACCGGTCCGGGACGAACGCCCGGTCGAGGACCGTATCGTCGCTGCGGGTGGCACGCATGCCGAGAACGTCCCAGGTTTCCTTGATGATGTAGCCGGCATCGTCGCGCGACATGAAGGCGTGGACGATCTTCGGCCGGCCCGGGTCGCTGGTCTCCATGCCATGCAAGCCGAACCGTGTCCACACCGGCGTCAGGCTGCCAAACTGCTTGCGGCCCGTGAACCGGTAGCCGCCCTCGACCCGCTCGGCCTTCGTCGTGGAGAGCAGGACCGGGACGTCATTGCCGCTCTCCGCATGGCCGGCTGCGAAGATCTCTCCGGCGGCCGCTTCGCGCAGCATCCATTCCAGGGACGCATCGCCCCGCCGCCACAGATCGGCGGCGACCCCGGTCCAGTAGAGATGCATGTTTACCGCCAAGGCGGTGGCGGGTGCGTGATAGGCGAGGCGGCGCTGCTCGCGGCATACTTGCGCCAGTGACATTCCAGCACCGCCGAGTTCCGCCGGCACCGCCAGCAGCAGATACCTCGCCGCGCGCAGCTCCATGAAATCCTCGTCGAAGAAGCGGTTTTCCCGGTCGTAGGTGGCGGCGCGGGAGGCAAAACGCGCCAGCATCTCGTCGCTGAGAGCTCGTTCCGCCGCTCCTTCCCCCGGTGCGCGCAGCGCAGTGCTGTCTGTTGCCGCCGGCGATCCGCCAGCGACACCGGTACGCTGGCTGGCATGGGCTGCTCTAGGAGCTGGGTTCATGTGGCTTATCTCCGCAATTCCGATTGGTCGTAGATCCTGCCGGCGCATTGGCGCGGGCTGTGGCACCGCGTGCACTGTCGGTGAGCAGCGTGTTCAGTAACCGCGGCCTTGCTACAATGTGTCATGATCATTCGGCGACTGCTCTCGAGGCGCGCGGGCTGTTGCGGACGCCTCGCCGCACCGGGGCAACGTAACAAGCCTGGTGACGTGAAGTAACGAAACAACGCCAAAGAAGAGCCGAAAACACGGACGCACTGGCTGTTTGGCCTTGCCGGAGCTGAGGGTGCTCACTTGGAGACGAATCCCTCAACCTACCAGTTCGGCGAGTTCACGTTGGACCTGTCGCGGGGGTCCGTGCTCAAGGGCCGGGAGGAGGTCAAGCTTCGACCCAAGGTCTACGAGGCCCTGAAGTATCTCGTTGAGAATCGTGGACGCCTGATCGGCAAGCAGGAATTGATTCGGGCGCTGTGGCCGAACACCTGCGTGACCGACGATTCCCTGGTGCAGTGCACCGTCGAGCTGCGTCGTGCGCTCGATGACCGCGCACAGCGGTTGCTCAAGACCGTGCCGCGCCGCGGCTACGTATTTACCTCCCAGGTCATCCAATCCCCGGCGATATTGGACCGGCCGTCGCCACTGCCCCTGGGGAAGGCCGCCGGCAAGCTCCTCGACCTGCCGACACCTCGTACTTCGCTCATCGGACGGGAACGAGAAGTGGGCGAGGTCGGCGAGCTGCTGCTTCGATCCGACATCCGTCTGTTGACCCTCACCGGTGCCGGAGGCGCAGGCAAGACCCGCCTGGCGGTGGCCGCAGCTGCGGCGGTCGCGGACCACTTTGCGGCAGGCGTGCAGTTCGTCGGCCTGGCCGCTATCAAGGACCCCGATCTGGTGGTGACCGCGGTGGCGAAAGCCCTCGATATCCAGCCCGTCGCCCATCGCACGGTCCCACAACTGATCGGCGAGCAGCTTCGGGAGGCAGGACCGTTCCTGCTCGTTCTGGACAACTTCGAGCACGTCCTGCCGGCTGCGGCAGCGGTCGCCGAAATACTGGCCGCCTGCCCGTCTCTCAAGATCCTGGTCACCAGCCGCGCCAGCGTGCGCATTTATGGCGAGCAGGAATTCCCAGTCCGGCCGCTGGAGCTGAATTCCGCTCTCGAGCTGTTCGTGCAACGGGCGACCGCCGTGCGACCTTCCTTCGCCCTCACCGCGGCGAATACCGCTGCGATCCGGGGGATCTGTTCGCGGCTGGACGGGCTGCCGCTCGCGATCGAGCTGGCGGCCGCCCGAACCAAGGTTCTGTCACCCAGCGCCATCCTGGAGCGGCTGCAAAGCCGGCTGCAACTGCTGACCGGGGGCGCGCTCGACCTGCCGGCCCGGCAGCAGACGCTGCGCAACACCATTGATTGGAGTCACGACCTGTTGAACGAGGTCGAGCAGAAACTATTCCGTCGGCTTGCCGTGTTCGCCGGCGGTTGCACCCTGGAGGCCGCGGAGGCCGTTTGTAACACGCGGCGCGATCTGGGCATCGATCCGTTTGACGGGCTGTCATCGCTGGTGGACAAGAACCTGATCCAACGCAGCGAACGGGCCGAATCGGAGCCGCGCTTCACCATGCTGGAGACGATCCGCGAATACGCCCTCGAACGCCTGCGCGACGCCGGCGAGGAGCCGGCCTCACGACAGGCGCATGCCGCCTACTGTCTGGTGTTCGCGGAGGAAGGCAACCCGGAGCTGAACCCCGCGGAGCGGGCCCGGTGGCTGGCTCGCTGCGACCTCGAGATCGACAACTTCCGCTCGGCCCTCGACTGGCTCATTGAGAGTCAGGATCTCGGGTGGGGGCTGCGCCTCTCGCTGGCGCTGTTCCGGTTCTGGGACATGCGCGAGCACCTGATCGAGGGCCGGGCTCGCCTCGAGAGCGTGCTGCGCGTTGCGAATGCCGGGTATTCCAGAGAGCGGGCCAGGATCGCCCAGTTTCTCGGCGCGTTTGCGACGGCTCAGGGTGACTTCGCGGCCGCCGGGCGTTTTCTCGAACAGAGCCTCGCGCTTTACGAGAAACTCGATGATCAGTGGGGGATAGCCACGGCGCTGAACGCCCAGGGGGTCTCGGAACGGGACCGGGGCGACTACGCGGCCGCACAAGACAGTTTCGAGAGGAGCCTGGCGCGCTGGCGTACGCTCCCTGACCGGCTGGCCATCGCGCGCTGCCTGCATAATCTCGCCAACGCGCTCAAGGTTCGCGGAGACTATACGCGCGCGCAAACGGCGCTGCGGGAAGCGACCGATATCTTTCGGGAAGCCGGTGACCCGAGCGGGGCCGCGTGGGCGATGAATCAGCAGGGCGACATCGCGCGCGCGCAAGGCGACCTGGCCGTCGCCCGAGACTTCTATCAGCGTGCGCTGGCGGCCTTCCGCGAAGCCGGCGATCGCTGGGGTTCGGCCCGGTCGCTGGCCGATCTGGGTTACAGCTGCTGTGAGCAGGGCGAGTACGCTGCGGCGCACGCCGCGTACCAGGAGGCGCTGCAGATCTTCGCCGGCCTCGGACACCGGCGCGGCATCGCGCGCGCGTTGGAGGGTTTCGCCTGCCTCGCCGTGACGCGCGGGCAAGCAGCGCGGGCACTGCAGCTGGCGGCCGCCGCCACGCTCTTGCGGCACCAGGTCAGCGCACCCCTGCCGCAGGCGGAGCAGAGCAAGATCGATCAGTCCCTGTCGGCGGCGCGAGCAGCCCTCAGTGAGCCCGAGGGGAACGACGCGTGGACGGCAGGCTCGGCGATGAGCCTCGAGCAGGCCATCCAGTACGCCCTGGTAGAGCAGCCCCCCGTCAGCTGAAGTTCACGGGATCGATGAGCCGACGCACCGCCGACACACGATCGGCGGGAATGCCGACCCGCTGCGCATGCTCCCGAACGCTGCTCTCGTCGGGCGCCAGGTAAACGCAGTAGACCTTGTCCTCGGTGACGTAACTATGGAGCCACTGAATCTGCGGCCCCATTGCCCTCAGTACCTCGAGGGAGCGCAGTGACAGGTCGCGGAGCTCCGACTCGGAAAGTTTTCCGGCGCCGGGGACCTGGCGTTCGATGACGAATTGCGGCATGGCGTAGGCATTTTAGCACGAGCGCGCGCCGCACCCCTGACCGGCACGCATCCACCGCACGGGAGCAGCCGACCGTGGGCCGCGTGAGCGGGCCCGTGTTCGCAGAAATTTCCGCACTCTCTTGTCGTTCTTTCGTTACTCGTCCGCCCTCTCTTCCTAGCATCTCTCGCGTGGACCAAACGAAATCCATTGGGAGACCCACATGAAAACCGGACGATTCACGCCATTGCACTATTCAATCATCGCAGTCGTTCTCGCGAGCGCGGGTTCGTGGTGCGTGCTGGCGCAACAGCTGCCGCAGCCCGCGCTGACGGCGCCGGCTCAGCCGCTCAGCGCCGCTCAGGGCGCGCTGCTCAGCGTTGTTCGGGAAGCGACCCAGCGATTCAAGGACGTGTCGATCGCCGAGGCGGAGGGCTATGCCCTGGCTTTCGGTTGTGTAACCGGTCCCGACGCGGGCGCGATGGGCCTGCACTTTGTCAACATGGCCCTGGTGGCATCGACCAGCAGCGGCGCGAGTCCCCTCGATGCCCGCCGTCCGCAGATCGTGATCTACGAGCCCACGCCCAGCGGACGCCTGCAACTGATCGGCGCTGACTATCTGGTGCTCGCCGACGGCTGGAACAAGGCGCATGGGGGCAGTCCGCCGGAGCTCATGGGCCAGCTGTTCCACTATTTCGAGACTCCCAATCGTTTCGGGCTGCCGGCGTTTTACACGCTGCATGTCTGGGCGTGGAAGGACAATCCGAACGGCGCGTTCGTCAACTGGCATCCCAACGTTTCGTGCGCGTCTTTTGCCGGGCGGGCGCCCTGAGATCGCCAAACAACTGACCCTGGGGAGCAATGTGGCGATGAATACCTACACAGCCATCAGCCGCCGACCGCGGCGGTGTGGTTCACTGCCGCGGCTCACGGCCATCGCGGCGGCGAGCGCGATCGCCTTCACCGGCGCGGCGCTGGCCGCCGCGCTCCCCGGGGGACTCACCCTCGCGCCGGATCCGACGGGAGTCATCGCGACGTTCAACGCGGCGGGCGCGATGGACCTGGGCAATCCGTTCTTCCGCAGCCTCGGCTCGAATGGCCGCAGCTGCGCAACCTGCCACCTCCCGGCCGAGGCGATGAGCTTCACGCCCGCACACGCCCGCCAGGTCTACGATGAGACTCAGGGCGCGGATCCGCTGTTCGCGAGCGTCGACGGCGCCGACTGTCCAGGCACGGCGCGTGCCGACCGCTCCGGCCACAGCCTCATTCTCGGGAACGGTCTGATCCGCGTCGGACTTGCGATCCCGGCCACCACGGAATACTCGATTTCGCTGGTGCGCGATCCGACGGGCTGCGCGCTCAGGCTCGATCCGCGGACGAGCCTGCTGACCGCGTCCGTATACCGGCGACCGCTGCCCGCGGCCAATCTCGCGTTTCTGAGCGCCGTGATGTTCGACGGGCGGGAAACGCTGGCGCCGCTCACCACCCCGAGCTCCTTCACGGCGAATCTGCGCGCGGATCTCGCGCATCAGGCGATCGATGCCACCACCGGTCATGCCCAGGCGCCTTCGCCACCGAGCGATGCACTGGCGCAGGCCATCGTCGACTTCGAGCTCGGACTGTTCGCGGCTCAGTATGCCGATGCCCGGGCAGGTCGTCTGGATCGCGGCGGTGCAGGCGGCGGGCCGGTCGACCTCGCCTCGCAGCCTTACTACCCCGGAATCAACGATTCGCTCGGTGCCGACCCGTTCGGTCTGCCGTTCAACGCCGCCGCCATGTCGCTGTACCAGGCCTGGGAGCGCGCGCCACCCGCTGGCGACGAGGATCAGGACGCCGCCAGGGCCGACGTCGCTGCCGGCGAGAAGCTCTTCAACAATCTGCCGCTGAGCATCAGTAACGTGCGCGGGCTGAACGACAACCCGGCGCTCGGCCGGCCGACAACCTTCATCGGGAGCTGCACGAGCTGCCACGACACGCCCAACACGGGCAATCACTCGCTTCCTCTGCCACTCGACATCGGTACGGCTCACAGCGCCAATCCCAGCTTCGAGCCGGACCCTGCGATCCGGGCGGCTGTGGCTCAGCTGAGCGGACCGCGGCTGCCTGTGTTTCTGGTCGCCGGTTGCCCCAACCCGTTCAACGCCGGGCAGCCCGAGTCCTTCTACACGAGCGATCCGGGCAGAGCGCTGATCACCGGCAAATGCAGTGATTTCAACCGCCTCAAAGGACCGATCCTGCGCGGTCTCGCCGGCCGCGCGCCCTATTTCCATAACGGGGCGGCGGCGACGCTGCTGGAAGTGGTCAACTTCTATGACCGGCGCTTCCAGCTCGGGCTCACGATCCCGCAGAGGCGCCAGCTGGTCGCGTTCCTGAACAGTTTGTGATGCGCGTGCCGGGGAACAGCGGGGGCACAGCTGGGGTGCTTGACCCATATCAAAGGCTCGGCCCAGCGGTAGACTCTTCCGCCATGAGTGCGGGGCTTCCCTACCTCCGAGGGCGCCGCCGGCGATTCGCAGCGCTGCTGCTGCCGGCGCTGTTGCTGCGCGCGCTCATTCCGTTCGGCTTCATGCCGCTCGCAGGCGGCAACGGGCTCACCTTCGGATTCTGTCCCGGCGAGGGCGCATTGCCCGCCGGACTCGCCGCCGCGAACGTCAAGCTGCTGCACGCCGCGCAGAGCGCTCAGCTGCACCACGACCACGCCCCGGGCGGCGCGCCGCACGGCGGCTCGGGCGCGCCGGGCGGGAGCTCGCATGAGGCGCCGTGCCCGTTTGCGGCGAGCGGCAAGCCCGCCTTCGCGCCGGCGATCCTGACACTCGAGACCGCAGCTTCGGCCGCGGCGCCCCCCGAGGCTTACGCGACTGCCTCAGTCTTTCTTCCCACCGTTCTCCGCGCGCAATCCCCGCGCGGCCCCCCGCTAATCGCCTGATCGACCTCGACGCTCGTTCCCGGCCCGGCAAGCGGCCGGCGCCGAGCGCTTTCCGTATCCGGGTTTATCAATCAGGTGAGCACAATGAACAACACAAACTCGCGGCGTGGGCACACCCTGTCGCACACCTCTGGTCCGACGAGCCGCGTCGCCCGTCGGGCGACAGCGCTGCTGCTGATTCCGGCGGCGATCATGGCGCCGCAGATGGCAACGGCCTGCGCGAGCTGCGGCTGCACCCTCAGCGCCGACGCCGCCACGGGCTATTCGGCCCTGCCCGGGCTGCGCTTCAATCTCGAATACGACTTCATCAACCAGGACCGGCTGCGGACCGGGACCGGCACGGCCAACGCTGCCCAGGTCGTGAACGCCCCGTCCAATCCCGCCCTCGGGGGCGGTGAGATCGAGAAGCAGACGATCAACCGCTATCTGACCCTGGGCGTGAATTACACCCCGGACCCGCGCTGGAACTTCACCATGCTGGTCCCGTACGTGATGCGCACGCACACCACTTACGGGCAGCAGAGCACTCCTTATACAAGCGCCGAGACGGCACCCGACCGGATCAGTGGCTCCCGGCTTTCGGAGCTCGGCGACATCAAGCTGATCGGCGCCTACCAGGGATTGCTGCCGACGCACAACCTCGGGTTGCAGCTCGGGGTGAAGCTTCCGACCGGCCACTATGGAAGCGCGGTCAATTTCTACAGCGGCCCCAACGCGGGCGCCCCGCTCGACGCGAATCTCCAGGCGGGCACCGGCAGCACCGATCTGATCGTGGGCGCGTACTACTACCGGGCGGTCAGCGAGAGCTTCGACGCCTTCGTCAACGCTCAGCTCCAGGCGGCCGTGGCGCACAAGCAGGACAGGTCCGGCAACGACTTCCGTCCGGGAAACACGGCCTCGGTGAGCTTCGGCCTGCGCTACGAGGCGCATCCGCAGTGGGTGCCGCAGCTGCAGGTGAATCTGCTGCGCAAGAGCGCGGACCAGGGAGCGCTCGCTGACACCACGGATACGGCGGGAACGGTGGCGTACCTGAGTCCGGGCATCACGCTGCGCGTCATGGAGCACCTGCACGTCTTCGGCTTCGCGCAGGTGCCCGTGTACAGCCACCTCGACGGTTACCAGTTGTTGCCACGCTGGACCGCCACCGTGGGAGGCAGCTACGCCTTCTGACCGCGGGTGTACGCGTTCTCGCAGCGGACCTGATGTGGCCATGTGCGGTGAGTCGCGCCTTCCCGAGCCACGCCGCTGCACGCGGCGCACGGCGCTTCAACGTGCGTGCGCGTGGAGCGTGTGTGGCCTCACCGGCTGGCTCGCGCGCGAAGCGCGCGCCAACGACCTCAAGGTCGGCGCGGCTGCGCCGGCGGCGACTCTCGTGACTCTCGACGGACAGAGCATCTCCACTGCCCAACTGCGGGGAGACGTCATCATCCTGACCTTCTGGGCCACCTGGTGCGCGCCGTGCCGCGAGGAGCTTCCGCTCCTTTCCGGGTACGCGACCCGGCATCGCGAGGCGGGGCTGCGGGTGCTCGCCTTCACGCTCGACACGCCCGACAAGCTCCCCGAAGTCAAGAAGATCGCCGAGTCGCTGAGCTTTCCGGTCGGGTTCCTCGAGCGTTCCAGCGCGCCCGGATACGGCCGGATCTGGCGGTTGCCGGTGAGCTTCACGATCGACCGGGCCGGGCGCCTCGTCGTGGACGGCTGGAAGGAGAAGAACCCGAGTTGGACGGCAGAGCGTCTGGAGCAGGTCGTGACGCCGCTGCTGGCGACGGCGCAGGGCTGAAGTTCAGCGCTGTCGGAGCGCGCGGCTCACGCGGGCGCGCTTCCGCGGCTGACCGCGCGGGGCGCTCGCGAGCGCTCGGGTATACTGACCCGACCGTACCACTTAGACGGCGCACCATGTCCAGAGTCCTGTCACTTCCCGGCAAGGGCGCGGCGGCGCCCGAGGGTCCACCGGCCGTCAATTCCGTCGAGGAGATCCTCGCCGAGCTTCGCGCCGGACGCATGGTCGTCATCGTCGACGACGAGGACCGCGAGAACGAGGGCGACCTCATCATGGCGGCCGAGTACGCGACCCCCGAGGCGGTCGCGTTCATGATCCGCCATACGAGCGGCATCATCTGCGTGCCCATGGAGGAGCAGCAGCTCGCGCGGCTCGATCTCCCGCAGATGGTTCCGGTCAACAGCGACCAGCAGCGCACCGCATTCACGGTGTCGGTGGACCTGCGCGTGGGGACGACCACCGGCGTGTCATCGGCCGATCGGGCTGCGACCATCCGCGGGCTCGCGGACGAGGCCTCGGCGGCTTCCGACTTCGCCCGTCCCGGGCACATCTTCCCGCTGCGCTCGCGCCGCGGCGGAGTGCTGGTACGCGCCGGGCATACCGAGGCGGCGCTGGACCTCTGCCGTCTGGCGGGACTGAAGCCCGTGGGCGTGCTGTGCGAAGTGATGAACGACGACGGCAGCATGGCGCGCCGCCCGCAGCTGCAGGAGTTCGCGCGCCGCCACCAGCTCAAGATCGGCACCATCGCGGACCTGATCCGTTATCGGCTGCGCACCGAGCGCTCGGTGGAGCGCATCTTCGAGCAGAGCGTTGCGACCGAGCTCGGGGAGTTCCGCCTCTATGCCTACCAGGACCGCGCCAGTCTCGAGGTGCACCTCGCTCTCGCGCGCGGCCGGCTCGACGGCCCGGAGACGCCGCTCGTTCGCGTGCACCTCGCCGACACGCTACGCGACCTGATCGGTGTCCAGGGGGGCTTGCGCGCGTGGACGCTGCGGGCGGCCCTGCAGCGCATCGTCGAGGCGGGCCACGGCGTCATCGTCGTGCTGCGCCAGCAGGACTCGGCGCGCGAGCTCACGGAGACGCTGCGCTCGTTCGCTGCCGCCGCGGCGCCGGATGCCGCGCGCGCGGACAAGGGCGAGGGGGCGGTGCTGCGCACCTTCGGGGTCGGGGCCCAGATCCTCAAGGACCTCGGCGTGCGGCGCATGCGCGTGCTGTCGGCGCCGAAGCAGATGCACGGCATCTCCGCCTTCGGCCTCGAGATCGAAGGGTACGTCGGGGAAGAGGGGTGACCTCGCCGCAGCTCCTCGAAGGTGAGGTGAGTGCCCGCGGCCGCCGGATCGCGATCATCGCGGCGCGCTTCAACGACTTCATCGTGGCGAGCCTGCTGAAGGGGGCCCTCGGGGCCTGGGTCGAGCGCGGCGGCGCCGTTTCCGAGCTCGCGGTGGTGCGCGTCCCGGGCGCATTCGAGCTGCCGGTGGCGGCGCGCCGGCTGGCCGCGAGCGGCCGCTACGACGCGCTGGTGGCGCTCGGGTGCGTGATCCGGGGCGACACCCCGCACTTCGAGTACGTCGCCGGCGAATGCGCGCGGGGCCTTCAGCTCGCGAGCCTCGAGACCGGCGTGCCGATCGCCTTCGGGGTGCTCACCGTGGACTCGGTCGAGCAGGCGCTCGAGCGCGCCGCGACGACCGCCGGCAACAAGGGGGGCGCGGCGATGGAGAGCGCGCTCGAGATGGCCGGCCTGATGGCGCGGCTGTGAGCGAGGCGAGCGGTGCGCGCACGGTGGCGCGCAAGCTCGCGCTGCAGGCGCTGTACCGCTGGCAGCTGAACGCCTGCCCGTGGCAGGACCTGGTGCAGGAGTTCGGCGACGCCGAGGACATGGCGCGCGCCGACCGGGATTATTTCCGCGCGCTGATCGAGGGCGTCGCGGGCGCGCTTGATGCGCTCGATGCGCGTCTCGCCGCGCTCGCCGACCGCCGACCGGACCGCCTCGATCCGATCGAGCACGCGATCCTCCTGATCGGCGTGTACGAGCTCGCCGCCCGGCCGGAAGTTCCCTATCGCGTCGCCATCAGCGAGGCGGTGGGACTCGCCAGGCGCTTCGGCGCGACCGACGGACACAAGTTCGTGAACGCGGTGCTCGATCGCGCGGCGCGCGAGTTGCGGCCCGCCGAGCACTGAACGGACCGCTCCCGCGTGCCACTCACCGAATTCGAGCTGATCGAGCGCTACTTCCGGGACTGCGGAGCGGCGCGGTCCGACGTGATCGCCGGCATCGGCGACGACGCGGCGCTCGTTGCGGTGCCGCCCGATACGGAGCTGGTCGTGGCGACCGACACCCTGGTCGCGGGCGTGCACTTTCCGCCAGGGTCCCCGGCGGCCTCGATCGGCCACCGCGCGCTCGCCGTGAACCTGAGCGACCTTGCGGCGATGGGCGCGCGGGCGGCCTGGGCGCTGCTCGCACTCACGATCCCCCGCGCCGAGGAGGCGTGGCTCGCGGAGTTTGCGGCCGGCCTCGCCGCGCTGGCGCGGGCTCACCGTGTGGCGCTCGTAGGCGGGGACACGACGCGCGGGCCCCTCACGGTCACAGTGCAGCTTCTCGGGACGGTGCCGCCGGGGGCTGCCCTCAGACGCTGCGGCGGGCGCGCCGGGGACGCGCTGTTCGTCTCCGGCACTCCCGGCGATGCCGCCGCGGGACTCGCGCTCGAGGAGCGGCGGCTCGCGGCGGAGCCCCTGGCGCTCGCCTACCTTCGCGAGCGGTTCCTGCGGCCGACGCCGCGCATGGCGCTCGGTGAGCGGCTGCGCGGCCATGCGAGCGCCTGCATCGACGTCTCGGATGGGCTCCTCGGGGATGCCGGCAAGCTCGCGAGGGCGAGCCAAACGGGGGTCGAGATCTCCTTCGCCGCGGTGCCGGTGTCGGAGCCGCTGGTCCGCGCGGTGGGGGAGGAGCAGGCGCGCACTCTCGCGCTCACCGGCGGCGACGACTACGAGCTGCTGTTCGCGGTGCATCCGGAAAAAGTCTCCGCCATGCTCGCCGAGCTCCCGCCGGAGCGCTGGGGCTATACCCGCATCGGCGCGCTGCGCGCCGCGCCGGGCGCCGAAGTGTTGCGCGAGGGGACTGTGATGCAGTTCTCGCATTCCGGTTATCAACACTTCACCTGATACATCCTCACCGCCCTCGGGCCTGCATCACAGCAGCCCGGCGTGACCTGACCGTATGCTTGCGCGCCTTTGTCAGTTTGCCGCGCACGATGTCGTTAACGGCCACAAAATCCGTTCCTCCCGCCAGACCTCAGGGCCGCATGCCGGACAAGATCGGCAAGTACGCGGTCATCCGGGAGGTGGGACGCGGCAGCACCGGGGTGGTTTACCTCTCGCACGACGCCTACTACGGCCGCGACGTCGCCATCAAGGTCTACAACATGGACACGGGCGGCGACGAGGAGCGCGCCCGCATCGCGCGCAAGATGTTCCTCTCCGAGGCGCACCTGGTCGGGATGCTCCAGCACCCGCACATCCTGCCGATCTACGACGCCGGCGAGGAAAACGGCCACCGCTACATCGTGACCGAGCACGTGCACGGCGCGCGCACGCTCGCCGCCTACTGCCGTCCGGACAACCTGCTGCGCATCGACGACACCGTCGAAATCATGTTCAAGTGCGCCAAGGCGCTGCACTACGCGCATTCGCGCGGCGTGATCCATCGCGACGTCAAGCCCTCCAACATCATGCTCACGCAGGACAGCGACGTGCGCATCATCGACTTCGGCATCGCGCTGGTGTCCGATTCCGACGTCTCGCGCATCGAGGGTATCGCCGGCAGTCCCTCCTACATGTCGCCCGAGCAGGTGCAGAGCCTCGAGCTCACCAACCGCTCGGACCTCTATTCACTCGGCGCCATGATGTACGAGCTGCTGACCGGCGCACGCCCGTTCCGGGCCGGCAATCTCCATAAGCTGCTCCACCAGATCGTGTACGCGACGCCGCCGCCGATCCACACGCTGCGCAAGGACGTGCCGGAGGAGCTCGAGACGGTCGTGGCGACGGCGCTGCAGAAGGATCCGCAGAAGCGCTGCAAGAGCGGTCTGGACTTCGCCGCCGACCTCACGCGCGTGCACCAGCGGCTGCGCGAGGCCAACGCTCGCATCGACCGCCAGGAGCAGTTCGGCGTACTGCGGCGCCTGAAGTTCTTCCACGAGTTCTCGCACGCCGAGATCTGGGAGGTGCTGCGCGCCAGCAGCTGGCAGGACTATGCGGCGGGCGAGGAGATCGTCAAGGAAGGCGAGATGGACGATCGCTTCTACATCCTGGTGACGGGCGGCTGCGTGGTGGAGCGCCACGGCCGCAAGGTCGGGGCGCTCGATACCGGCGACTGCTTCGGCGAGGCGAGCTACGTGCCGGGCGCCAAGCGTACCGCCACGATCCGTGCGGCCTCGGCGGTGACGGTGCTGAAGGTGAGCTCGACGCTCCTCGAGCAGGTCTCGGCCTCCTGCCAGCTGCGATTCAACCGCGTGTTCCTCTCCGCGCTCATCGGGCGGTTGCAGAGCGCCGAGCGCCCGCCGCCGCCCGCCGCGCGCTGAGCGGCGCCGTGCTAACCTGCTCACGGACGCGCGGGGGGCGCGCCCCGCCGGGTAGGCTCTATCTCCAGTGCACGTGCTGCTCATCGAAGACGATACCGAGGCCGCGCGCTTCCTCGTCAAGGGGCTGCGCGAGAGCGGCTACACCGTCGAGCACGCCCCCGATGGGCGCGAGGGGCTCAACCGCGCCGCCGAGGGGCAGTTCGATCTCATCGTGACCGATCGCATGCTGCCGCAGCTCGACGGCCTCGCGATCATCGAGCGTCTGCGCGAGCGGCGCATCGAGACTCCGGTGCTGGTGCTGTCCGCCCTCGGCAGCGTCGACGACCGCATCCGCGGGCTCAAGGCGGGGGGCGATGACTATCTCACCAAGCCGTTCGCGCTCGCCGAGCTCCTGGCGCGCATCGAGGCGCTGCTGCGCCGGCGCGCCGCGCGCAGCGAAGCCTCGCGCCTCAAGGTCGAGGATCTCGAGCTCGATCTGATCGCCCGGCGGGTGACCCGCGGCGGGCGCGAGGTCGAGCTGACGGCGCGCGAGCTCAAGCTCCTCGAGTTTCTCATGCGCCGCGCCGGACAGGTGGTGACGCGCACCATGCTCCTCGAGGGGGTGTGGGACCTGCACTTCGACCCGCAGAGCAATCTCATCGACGTGCACATCAGCCGGCTGCGTCAGGCGATCGACCGCGGCACCGATCACCCGCTGATTCACACCGTGCGCGGCTCGGGCTACGTGCTGCGCGCCGACAGTTGAAGAGCGTGCGACTCGATCTGTTCAACACCACCGCCTTCCGCCTGTCGGTGGGCTACACGCTGCTCGTCACGCTGGCGGTCGGCGTGACGCTCGGCAGCGCCTACCTCCTCACCGAGAGCCTGATCACCGACGAGATCGATCTCATCATCGCCACCGAGCTCAAGACGCTCGAGGACCAGTACGCCCGCGCGGGCGTCCCGGGAGTCACCGACGAGATCAACCTCAAGATCGACAGCTGGGGCCGCATCGGCGCCGTGTACATGCTCGCGGACGGCAACTTCGAGCGCATCGCCGGCAACGTGACCCACTGGCCCTTCGACGGCATGCCGACCGAGCGCTGGCCGGAGTTCGAGATCGCCACCATCGAGCCGGGACGGCGCGCCGTGCACCCGGTGCGCGCCGCGGTGCGGACGCTCCCGGGTGGGGATCTGCTGCTGGTCGGAACCGACATCTCCCAGGGGCGGCGCTTCGCCGACAAATTCCGCTTCGCGACGCTCTGGGGCATCGGCCTCTCGACGCTCGCGGCCGCGCTCGCCGGCTTGTGGTTCAGCTACAAGCTGGCGCGGCGCGTCGGGGAAGTGACCCGCACCTGCCAGCGTATCCTCGCGGGCGAGACCGGGCGGCGTCTGCCGGTGGCGGGCGTCAATGACGAGTTCGACACACTGGCGATACTGGTCAACCGGGTGCTCGACCGTCTCGAGGAGCAGGCGGGCACGCTGCGCGCGACCTTCGACAGCGCGGCACACGACCTGCGGGCGCCGCTGCACCGGCTGCGCACGCGGATGGATGCCCTGCTGCTGCGATCGCCGCCGCTCGAGCCCGCGGTGCACGAATCGATCGAGTCGGCGCTGCGCGAGGTCGATCACCTGCAGCGCACGCTCGCGACGCTCCTGCAGATCGCGCTCGCCGAGTCCGGCGCGCCGCTCGCCTCCGCCGCCTCGGTGGACGTCGGGGAGCTCGCGGCCGAGCTGGTCGAGCTCTTCGAGCCGGTGGCGGGCGACAAGGGCCTCGCGCTCGACTGCCGCCGCGATGCGCCGGCGGTGGTTCAGGGCAACCGGCAGCTTCTGGCGCAGCTCCTCACCAATCTCATCGAGAACGGCCTGAAGTACGTGCCCGCGGGCGGGCGCATCGAGGTGGCGGTGCGGCGCTTGAGCCACAGCGTGCGGCTCACCGTGAGCGACAACGGTCCGGGCATCGCCACAGAGGACCGGCTGCGCGCCGCGCAGCCGTTCGTGCGCTTTGGCACCAGCCCGAGGGGGGAAGGGAGCGGCCTGGGCTTGAGTCTCGTTGCGGCCATTGCGCGGCTGCACCGCGGGCGGCTCGAGCTCGATAGCAACGACCCGGGACTCAAGGTGGTGATCGAGTTGCCCGCTTAACCTAAGCGGCTCATGAGCGGGCGCCGCGGCACGCCTTCACGAACCTGGCGCGCCCGGGCCCCGTGAGCTTCTTGGCGTCAGCCTGCTTGTTGCAGACCGCGAGCGAGGTGTGCTTCACCGGCGTCGCCGAGGGCGCCGCGGGCGGCTCGGCGGCGACGGCGGCGCCGCCGGCCACGAGGCATGAGGCGGTGAGTGCGGTGAGTGCGGTGAGGATCTTCATGCGCGAACCTTTCCGGTGCACGACCGGGAGTGTCATGAAGTGAGAAGTTAGAGGGCCGGGCTGCCCGCTGCAACGCACGGCGCATTAAGAAATGTTCATGCGCGGCGCGGTGCGCGTGCGCGGTGCGCGCGGCGAAGCCCCGCGGCGGCCCCTGCGCGAGCCGCAGAACGCGTCTCGCGCTCAGGCGTCCTTGTCGTGCTCGATGAGCGCGTAGGCCGAGTGGTTGTGGATCGACTCGAAGTTCTCCGATTCCACCACGTAGGCCCCGACGCGCGGATCGAGGTTCAAGCGCGTGGCGACGTCGCGCACCATGTCCTCGACGAACTTCGGGTTGTCGTAACCGCGCTCGGTCACGTGCTTCTCGTCGGGGCGCTTGAGAATCCCGTACAGCTCGCAGGAGGCCTCGCTCTCGGCGACCTGGATCAGCTCCTCGATCCACATGTGGCTGCGCAGCCGCGCGGTGATGGTGACGTGCGAGCGCTGGTTGTGGGCGCCGCGGTCGGAGATCTCCTTCGAGCAGGGACAGACGCTCGTCACCGGCGCGGTCACGCGCACCCACAGCCGGGTGTGGCCGCGGCGATGCTCCCCGATGAGGGCGGCGCGATAGTCCATCAGGCTCTCGACGCCCGAGACCGGCGCGCGCTTCATCACGAAGAACGGGAAGCTCATCTCGATGTGCCCGGTGTCGGCTTCGAGCCGCTCGGTCATCGCGCGCAGCATGCCGCGGAAGGACTCGACCGAGATCTCGCGCCCCCCGTGCAGGATCTCCACGAAGCGCGACATGTGCGTGCCCTTGAAGTCATGCGGCAGGCTCACGTACATGTTGAAGGTGGCGATCGTGTGCTGCTCGCCCGCGGAGCGGTCCTTGACGCGCACCGGGTGCCTGATGTCCTTGATCCCGACCCTGTTGATCGGGAGCGCGCGTGTGTCGGGGCGCGACTGCACGTCCTCGACCTCGAGGACGGCGGGCGCGGATCTTGGGGCTGCGAGCTTCGAGGTCATACGGTGAGCCGGATAGTACGGTGAGCGGGGATTGTCATCGGGCCGGCCGGGCCGCCGGAATCCCTCTTATTGCGTAGGCGCCCTACGCTCCGCCGGCCGAGCGCAGCCGCTCCCGCGACTGCATGGCCCACCAGCGCTCGACGCTCGCGCTCAGGGACGCGGCATCGAGGCCCGCGGCGGCAAGACAGCCCTCGCGCGAGCCGTGCTCGATGAAGCGGTCGGGAATGCCAAGCTGCAGCAGCGGCAGCTGCAGGCCCTCGGACGCCAGCACCTCGCCGACCGCCGAGCCCGCGCCGCCCTGCGTGACGTTCTCCTCGATGGTGACGAGGGCGCGATGCCGCGCGGCGAGCGCGACGATCAGGTCCTCATCGAGCGGCTTGACGAAGCGCATGTTGACGAAGGTCGCGTCGAGGCGCTCGGCGATCGACTGAGCGGGCGCGACCAGGGCGCCGAAGGCGAGCACCGCGAGCCCGCTCTTGCCCTCGCGCCGCAGCTGCGCCTTGCCAAGCCCGAGCGCGGTGAGCTCGGATGCGACCGCCACGCCGGGTCCGCAGCCGCGCGGATAGCGCACCATCGCGGGCCCCTCGAGCGCGCTCGCGGTGTAGAGCATCTGCCGGCACTCGTTCTCGTCCGCGGGCGCCATGATCACCATGTTGGGAATGCAGCGCAGGTAGGACAGATCGTAACTGCCCTGGTGAGTCGCCCCGTCGCTGCCGACGAGGCCGGCACGGTCGAGCGCAAACACCACCGGCAGGCCCTGCAGCGCCACGTCGTGAATCAGCTGATCGTAGGCGCGCTGCAGGAACGTCGAGTAGATCGCGACCACCGGCTTGAGCCCCTCCGCGGCCAGCCCCGCGGCGAAGGTCACCGCGTGCTGCTCGGCGATCGCGACGTCGAAGTAGCGATCGGGGAAGCGCTTGGAGAATTCGACCAGCCCCGAGCCCTCGCGCATCGCCGGCGTGATGCCGATGATCCGCGGGTCGCGCTCGGCCATGTCGCACAGCCACTGGCCGAAGACCTGCGAGTAGGTGGGGCCCGAGCTCTTCTCCTTGAAGATGGTGCCGCTGGCCGGATCGAAGGGCCCGGGTCCGTGCCACTTGATCGGGTCGGCCTCGGCCGGCGCATAGCCCTTGCCCTTGCGCGTCACGACGTGCAGGAACTGCGGCCCGCGGAGCTTGCGGATGTTACGCAGCGTCAAGACCAGCGCCTTGACGTCGTGACCGTCCATGGGGCCGATGTAGTTGAACCCCATCTCCTCGAACAGCGTGCCGGGCAGCACCATGCCCTTCAAGTGCTCCTCCGAGCGGCGCGCGAGCTCCCACACCGTCGGCATCTGCCGCAGCACTTTCTTGCCGCCCTCGCGCAGGTGCGCGTACACGCGCCCCGAGAGCACGCGCGCGAAGTGGTTGGAGAGGGCGCCGACGTTCTCCGAGATCGACATGTCGTTGTCGTTGAGGATGACCAGCAGGTCCGCGGGGAGCGAGCCCGCGTGGTTCAGCGCCTCGAAGGCCATGCCCGCGGTCATCGCGCCGTCGCCGATCACGGCCACCACGCGCCGATCCGACCCGGTGCGCGCCGCCGCCACCGCCATTCCGAGGGCCGCGCTGATCGAGGTGCTCGAGTGTCCAACGCCGAAGGTGTCGTACTCGCTCTCCTGGCGCGCGGGGAAGGGCGCGAGGCCCCCGTCCTGCTTGATGGTGTGCAGCCGGTCGCGGCGGCCGGTCAGCACCTTGTGGGGGTAAGCCTGATGGCCGACATCCCACACCAGCCGGTCGTGCGGCGTATTGAACACGTAGTGCAGCGCGATCGTCAGCTCCACGGTGCCGAGGCCCGCGGCGAAATGCCCGCCGCGCGTGCTGACGCTCTGGATGAGAAACTCGCGCAGCTCCGCGGCGAGCGCCGGCAACTCGCCGAAGGACATGCGACGCAGATCCGCAGGCGACTCGATCGCGTAGAGCAGCGGGTACTTATCCGACGCGGGATTCATCGCGACCCAGAGTGTACACGGGAGGGCGCGCCGCGCCGAAAACGGGTACCCGCCGGCATTACAGGCCCTGAGCGCGCCGCGCGCTTCAGCTGACGCGACTCACCATGAGCCCGGCCAGCTGCGCGAGCGCCGCGCCGCGCTCCCCGAAGGGGGCGAGAGCGGCGATCGCCGCATCGCGCAGCGCCGCCGCGCGCAGCCGGGACGCGGCGAGTCCCGCGGTGCTCGGGTAGGTGGGCTTGGCGTGCGCCGCGTCGGCGCCGATCGACTTGCCGAGCAGCGCCGGGTCGCCTTCGACGTCGAGAATGTCGTCCTGGATCTGGAAGGCGAGCCCGATCTCCGCGCCGAAGCGCCGGAGCGCTCCGAGCTCCGCGGCGCCGCTGACCCCCGCCGCCAGCGCTCCGAGCAGCACGCTGCACTCGATGAGTGCGCCGGTCTTGCGGCGGTGCATGTCCTCGACCGCGCTCACCGAGAGCCTCTTCCCCACCGCCGCGAGATCGACCGCCTGGCCTCCCGCCATGCCGCGCGTGCCGATCGCGCGCGCGAGCACACGCAGCATCTCGAGCCGCGCGGAGGCAGGAGTCCCCTCCATCGGCTCGCTCGAGAGCACCGCGAAGCCGAGCGCCTGCAGGGCATCGCCGACCAGGATCGCGGTGCCTTCGTCGAAGGCGCGATGACAGGTGGGCCGGCCGCGGCGCAGGTCGTCGTCGTCCATCGCCGGCAGGTCATCGTGCACGAGGCTGTAGACATGAATGAGCTCGACCGCGGCGGCGGGGACATCGAGCACCGTGAGCGGTGCGCCGAGCGATTCGCCTGTGAGATAAACCAGCGTCGGCCGCAGCCGCTTGCCGGCCCCGAGCACGCTGTAGCGCATCGCCTCGCGCAGCCTCGAGGTGCCCGCATCGGGCAGCTCGAGCGCGCGATCGAGCACGCCCTCGATCCGCTCCCTGAAGGCCTGGATGCGCGCGGTGAAGGCGGCAGTGGTTCGCTCCGGCGACCCTGGCAGCGCGCTCATTACTCGGGATCCGCCGGGCGGTCCGCCGTCTCGTCGGTCGGCTCCTCGAACGGCACGATCTGCGCCTGGCCGCTCTTCTTCAGGAGGATCTCGACTCTCTGCTGCGCGGCCTGGAGCGAGGCCTGACAGTGGCGGGTGAGGGCGACGCCGCGCTCGAAAGTCTTCAGCGCCTCGTCGAGCGGCAGGTCGCCGCGCTCGAGGCGCTCGACCAGAGCCTCGAGCTCCGCCAGCGCCTTCTCGAAATCGGGGGGTTTGCCGTCGCGCGCCAAGTCCATCTGCTCCTCGAGCTGCCAGCGGAGCCGTCCGTCAGGGCGCGCCACGTTACACAGCGCGCCGCGCGAGGGTCAACGCGGGGTTGACGTCCCCGGCGCTCGAGCATAGAGTCGCCGCCTATGTTAGACCGAGTCTAAGAGAGGAGTGACATGAATCTCAAAGGCAGCAGGACGGAGAAAAACCTCAAGGATGCGTTTGCCGGGGAATCCCAGGCCAACCGGCGTTACCTCTATTTCGCACAGAAGGCCGACGTCGAAGGATTCAACGACGTGTCGGCCGTGTTCCGCTCGACGGCGGAGGGTGAGACCGGTCACGCGCACGGACACCTCGAGTACCTGGAGGCGGTGGGCGATCCGGCGACGGGCCTCCCGATCGGGGAGACGCGGCTGAATCTCAAGGCCGCCATCGCCGGCGAGACCCACGAGTACACCGACATGTATCCCGGCATGGCGAAGGCCGCGCGCGAGGAGGGTTTCGGGGAGATCGCCGACTGGTTCGAGACGCTGGCGAAGGCCGAGCGCTCGCATGCCAATCGCTTCCAGAAGGCCCTGGACAACATCTGATGAGCGCTGAGGGTTGACGGGCGCATGAGCCGCCCGCCGGAGGCTCCGCCCGATTTCGCCCCGGCAGACCGCGAGGGGAGCCTCGAGGCTCCCGCGCGGCGTCCGCTCGCCTGGCGCGACGCGCAGTTCTACGACGTCGAGGCGCTCGAGAGGGAGCTTGAGCGCGTCTACGACATCTGCCACGGCTGCCGCCGCTGCTTCAGCCTGTGCAACGCCTTTCCAACGCTGTTCGATGCGGTGGATGCCTCCGCAGGCGGCGAGGTCGCGGGCATCGAGAAGAAGGTGTACTGGCAGGTCGTGGACCACTGCTACCTCTGCGACATGTGCTTCATGACCAAGTGCCCGTACGTGCCGCCGCATCCCTGGAACGTCGACTTTCCGCAGCTGATGCTGCGGGCGAAAGCGGTGCGCGCGCGCACGCACGGCCTCACCTTTCGCGAGCGCGCCCTCGCCGCTACCGACAGCGTCGGCCGGATCGCGGGAATTCCCGTGGTCGCGGAGCTCGTCAACGCGGTCAACCGCACCGCCGCCGGGCGGGTGCTGCTCGAGAAGACCCTCGGCGTCGCGCGCAGCGCCCCCCTCCCGACGTTTCACGCACGCACGGCACGCCAGCGCCTCGCGCAACTCGGCACGGTCGGGGAGCCGGCCGCCGCGCGCGCGGCGCAATCCGCGGCGCAACCGACGCCGCAATCCGCAGCGCCGGCCCGCGGCCGGGTCGCCCTCTTCACGACCTGCTACGGCAACCGCAACGATCCCGCCCTCGCCGAGGACCTGGTGGCGGTGTTCAGGCACAACGGCATCGAGGTCACCCTCGTGGGCGCGGAGCGCTGCTGCGGCATGCCGCGGCTCGAGCTCGGGGACCTCGAGGCGGTCGCGAAGCTGAAAGAGCACAACATCCCGCAGCTCATCGCGGCGGTCGAGGCAGGCTACGACCTGGTGGCGCCGATCCCCTCCTGCGTGCTCATGTTCAAGCAGGAGCTGCCGCTCATGTATCCCGAGGACGCGCAGGTGCGCGCCGTCGCCGGGCGCTTCTACGATCCGTTCGAGTACCTGATGAGGCGCCATCAGGCGGGGCTGCTGCGCACCGACTTCAAGGCGCCCCTCGGCACGGTGAGCTACCACGTGCCCTGTCACCTGCGGGTACAGAACCTCGGACTCAAGACGCGCGACGTTCTCAGGCTCGTGCCCGGCACGACCGTCGAGGCGATCGAGCGCTGCTCCGGGCACAACGGCACCTACGGCGTGAAGCGCGAGTTCCGCGCCGCCTCGATGAAGATCGGCCGTCCCGTGGTGCAGCGGGTGGAGAGCGCGGCGGCGGATCACTACGCGAGCGACTGCCCGATGGCCGGCGAGCAGATCGCGAGCGGCCTCGCCGAGGGGCGCCTCCCGGAGCACCCGCTGCGGCTGCTGCGGATTGCGTATGGCCTGTAGGGCGGGGCGCGCGCTGGGCCGGCGTGCGCGGGCTTAGGAGGCTTCAATGAGCAAGCTCGCGGCGGGCGATCTCATGTCGCTCGAGCAATACGCGCGCGAGCGGCCGGCGTTTCGCGCGCAGGTTCTGCGCCACAAGGCCGAGCGTCAGCTCGCCGTCGGCCCCAATGCCACCTGGTGCTTCGAGGACCGGCTCACGGTGCAGTACCAGGTGCAGGAGATGCTGCGCGCGGAGCGCATCTTCGAGCCGCAGGGCATACAGGACGAGCTCGAGGCCTACAACCCGCTGATTCCCGACGGCGGCAACTGGAAGGTGACGCTGCTGATCGAATTCGCGCAGCCCGTGGAGCGGGTGCAGGCGCTCGCGAGGTTGCGCGGCATCGAGGATCGCTGCTGGGTGCAGGTGGCCGGCCACGAGCGGGTGTTCGCGATCGCCGACGAGGACCTGCCGCGCACGAACGAGGAGAAGACCTCGGCGGTGCACTTTCTGCGCTTCGAGCTCGAGCCCGCGATGCTCGCGAGCCTGCGCGGCGGCGCGCCACTCGCCGCCGGCATCGATCACGAGCACTACCGGCATGTGGTGCACGAGGTGCCCGCGGCGATGCGGCTCGCGCTGCTGGCCGACTTCGCGTGACGCAGGCGCCCGCGCGCGCCTCTGCTAAGATCGCGCGGCGCGCACGTCGCGCTCAGCCACGGATGATCCCCGCAGCCGGATGACCCAGTCCTACACCGCCTCCGATATCGAGGTCCTGAGTGGACTCGAGCCCGTGCGCCGGCGGCCGGGCATGTACACCCACACCCAGCGCCCCAATCACCTCGCGCACGAGGTCATCGACAACAGCGTCGATGAGGCGATCGCCGGCTACTGCAAGCAGATCGACGTCACGCTCTTCAAGGACGGATCGTTGCAGGTGGAGGATGACGGCCGTGGCATGCCGGTCGACATCCATCCCAAGGAGAAGGTGAGCGGAGCCGAGCTCATACTCACGCGGCTGCACGCCGGCGCCAAATTCTCCGACAAGAACTACCAGTTCTCCGGCGGCCTGCACGGCGTCGGCGTCTCGGTAGTGAATGCGCTGTCGAAGCACCTCGAGTGCTGGATCAAGCGCGCCGGTAAGGAATACAACATCGGCTTCAAGGACGGCAAGGTCAGCTCCAGGCTCGAAGCGATCGGCACCGTCGGCCAGCGCAACACCGGCACGCGCATACAGTTCTGGCCGGATCCGAAGTTCTTCGACTCGGACAAGTTCTCCGTGCCGCAGCTCAAGCACACCCTCAAGGCGAAGGCGGTCCTGTGCCCGGGACTGCGCGTGACGTTCAGCGAGAAGGACGAGTGGTTCTACACCGGGGATCTGGGAGCCTATCTCGTCGAGGAGCTCGACAAGCACGAGCGCATGCCCGCCGAGCCCATCACCGGCACGCGCGCGGATGACAACGACGCGGTCGACTACGCGCTGTGCTGGGCGCCGGATGCGGAAGGCGCGATCGGGGAGAGCTACGTCAACCTGATCCCCACCATCGAGGGCGGCACCCATGTGAATGGACTGCGCGCGGGCGTGGCGCAGGCAGTGCGCGAGTTCTGCGAGTTCCGCAACCTCGTCCCGCGCGGGATCAAGCTCGCCCCCGAGGACGTCTGGGACAAGGCCAACTACGTGCTGTCGGTGAAGATCCGCGACCCGCAATTTGCCGGTCAGATGAAGGAGCGGCTGGGGAGCCGCGATGCCGCGGCGCTCGTCGAAGGCTTCGTGCGCGACTCGCTGGCGCTGTGGCTCAACCGCCACCCCGACGCCGGCGAGCGCATCGCGCAGTTCGCGATCGCCAACGCGCAGGAGCGCGCCAAGGCCGCGCAGCGCGTGGTCCGCAAGCGCCTCACCAGCGGCCCGGCACTGCCCGGGAAGCTCGCCGATTGCACGACTCAGGACCCGAGGCGCTCGGAATTGTTCCTCGTGGAAGGCGACTCCGCCGGGGGCTCGGCCAAGCAAGCGCGCGACAAGGAGTTCCAGGCGATCATGCCGCTGCGCGGCAAGATCCTGAACACCTGGGAGCTCGATCCCGGACAGATCGCGGCGAGCCAGGAGGTGCACGACATCAGCGTGGCGCTCGGCATCGAGCCGGGCTCGACGGACCTCTCCCAGCTGCGCTACCACAAGGTCTGCATCCTCGCGGACGCGGATTCCGACGGGCAGCACATCGCCACGCTGCTTTGCGCGCTGTTCCTGCGACACTTCCGCCCGCTGGTGGCGCATGGGCACGTGCACGTCGCCATGCCGCCGCTCTACCGCGTTGACGCGGGCAAGCAGGTGCTGTACGCGCTCGATGACGCCGAGCGCGACCAGCTGCTGAAGAAGATCGAGAACGAGAGCCCACGCAGTAAGGCCACGGTCACGCGCTTCAAGGGCCTCGGCGAGATGAATCCGACGCAGCTGCGCGAGACCACCATCGACCCGCGCACCCGCCGCCTGATACAGCTCACCATCGAGGGCAAGGACAACACCGATCAGCTGA